>Ga0214921_10001713_pt1 | contig 36912 bp, 23 predicted proteins | sample LL1505_MetaG_FD_177992 | JGI IMG/M metagenome (GOLD analysis project Ga0214921, IMG submission 177992) | Freshwater microbial communities from Lake Lanier, Atlanta, Georgia, United States - LL-1505 | ecosystem: Environmental > Aquatic > Freshwater > Lake | place: USA: Georgia | collected... | reverse complement strand
GCGCAACCTTTTGCTCCTGTAGCAGATGCTATGAAAAAAACGGGAATTCACCTTGATTCTTCTGTATTTAAGGGAGGAAAGAACGCCAAGAAACCGTATTACTATGATTTTACGGATGCACCGGAGGAGTCGCATTGGAAATTCACGGAAAACCCTGCCGTGCTCGATGTGGAAGGTGACTTTACGGAATTACCCATCGCATCCATGAACTATTCGCCTTTGTTTTTTTGGAAACTGTTTGTGTTCGGACGACTTTTTCCTTCGCATCACAAGCCTATTGGAAACGGAACTCCGGCCAAGGGGGGAGGTTCGAAAAAACAATTGCTCACACGGGCACATCGCTTGTGCGTGAGTGCGGATGGATATTTTTCAACCCAACTAAATCGCGCGTTGCGCAAGGCAAAGCAAGCCAACGAACCGTTCCTCGTGGTAATCGGTCATCCCAAAGCCTTAACCGAATACGGATTGAAAACCTTGGAAGCATTTATTGCTGAACATTGTGGAGATCATGAATTTGTAACACTTTCCTCGGTCCTATGATTGTAGCCAATGCACAACTCGATAAGCAGCGTTGGGACCGGCGAGTCTTGGCGGAACAACCTGAAGGCTTCTTTTTCCTATTGAGTTGGTATTTGGATTCGGTGGCGCCGCACTGGGAAGGCTACGTGCTGGATGATTATGAGGGCATTTATCCTATCGTGCCCCAGCAAAAGTTTGGGGTGCCTTATACGCACATGCCGTTTCTTACACGGAGCTTTATTCCGATCGGTTTTGATGATAAACAATCCTTGGCTCTTCAACATTACCTTTCGAAGCGTTTTTCCTATTTGCAGTTGGCGGGGGTAGCCTTGGAAGCCCCTCATGAACCACGAATCCGAAGATATCAAGTGCTTGATTTATCCAATTTCACGTTGTCGAGATGTTCAGAGAACCATCGAAGGCAGTATAAAAAAGCATCCCTACAAGGGTTTGAACTGGATACGTCGGTAAATCCAGCGGGTTTAATTGCTCTTTTTCGTCGGGTGAAAGGGGCGGAATTTGCCCATTTGAAAGATGCTGATTATCTCATTTTATCACGTTTGATGGAAGAAGCCAACGGCCGTGGATATTTAAGGCAATTTTCTTTGTGGAATAAAGGAGAGTTGGTCGGAGCTGCTGCCTACTTGGAAGTGAACGGACAGGCCCTGTACTTAAAAGGTGCGATTACCCCGGAAGCCATGCAAGTAGGAGGGATGGTGTATTTGCATGTAGAAGCCATGAAAGCCCTTTCGGGAGCATGCACGCAACTGGATTTTGGGGGTAGCAATGCCAAGGGATTAGGGGAATTCAACCGAAAATTTGGTGCAAGGGATGTAGAATACCTACTTTTGATCAAGAACACGTTGGCAAAGCCTTTGGCTTGGTTGGCAAAACGAAAATTCGGGTAATGGCAAGAAAGGTACTCATTACGGGAGCGAGCGGTGGAATAGGCTTGCGTATAGCCCGAGCGCTCGCAGCCTCCAACCATTCCTTGGTCTTGCAAGGTCACCGAAACGTGGCTGCCTTGGCGTCCTTTGCTTCGGGCATTCCGAACCCTCCGACCTGGTTAAGTGCAGACTTCACCACGGAAGAAGGCTTGCAAAGAGTGGTCGATGCAGCCGAACATTGTGAAGTGGTATTGCATTGTGCAGGAATTCCGAGTGCGGGCATTTCATGGAAGATTAGCGCGGAAGAATTCCGAAAAGTGAATGCCATCAACTATGAAGCGCCCTTTTTTCTTTCGCAACGGTTGATTCCAGCGATGCGCAAGCGAGGATGGGGCAGGATCGTGTTTTTTTCCTCGATTGTTGCCCAAACCGGAATACCGGGAACAGCAGCGTACTCGGCCTCAAAAAGCGCCTTGTTTGGTTTAACCCGCACCATGGCATCGGAATTAGCCTCCTGTGGAATCACCGTAAATTGCATCGCACCCGGTTACATGGACGAAGGCATGATCCGAGAAATACCGGACGACATGCGAGCACAAATCATCGCCAAAACGCCCATTGCCAAACTTGGCGATACCGCGGGGATTGTTAAAATGGTGGAAATGTTGCTCTCGGACGAGGCCAATTCTATCACAGGACAGGTACTCTCCGTGAACGGCGGATTGTGGATGTAGGAACAGGAGCTTGTTTACTCTTTTCAATAATTGAGATTTCCCTCGAATCTGACACGGGAGGTTTGGCGAAATAATGGATGTTGATGATGATTTTATGAACAAATCTATGTTGTGCAGGGTGCTTTTTACTTTGTTGGTAAATGCATTAGCGGTGGTGAACGTTTTTTCTCAACAGAATTTTTTTAACGTACCTAGTTCTGACATAACCCCGAAGAATCAAATTTTCTTTCAACAACAATTCAACGTAAAACCCCTGATCATCAGCGATTCAATTTGAATTGGACTTGGTAGCAATGCTGAATAATTGGTCTTTAATGCGCAGCATTTCGATGCAGAAATAGCACCCGATTGGTTAAACTGGGGTGACTCGATGAATCGCCATCGTTTTCAGAGCCTTCTAACAATTGAGGGTTTTCAGCAGAAAGTAAAGTGTGAATCAATTTATCGTATTCTTCCGGCTCAATTTTGCCATTCACAATATGGGTATCAAAAGATGTCCAATCTACAGGGTTTAAAGGTTTCTTCGAAATCAACTTTTTTTGAATTTTTTTTCTAGCTTCCTCTTCCTTTGGGATGTTCTCTCTACAAATAACGATTAATGCGTTTATCATTGCTAATTTACCGACCTGCTTGCTGGCTTCTAAATCGCACAGATACTCTAAAGCATGGCCTTCAAATTCGTGAATCAATCGAACTTGATCCCACAAATAGAACATTAAAAATAATATCCCAATAATGAAAAGTACTTTCAAGAATAAAGTTGGAATCAACACCGTTAATGACAAGGGAAATAATAAAAAGAAAAAAAGGGTAATATTCATGGTTCTGGTTTCGAAATATATATACTTGTTGAAATGCGCCATTTCATGATAAAGAATTCCAAGTAGTTCCTGACGGGTCAAACAAGAGAGGGTCATTCTGGTGATGTAAATGGCGTTGACAGGCTTGAAAAAATTAAATAGGGTATTGATTGCAAATGCATTCACGATGCTGATTTCGCTGATGTAAATGGTGGGTAGTTCTTTTTTTCCAGAATTTCGCCACATTTCATTCACTATTTCTAGCACTTCAGGTTTTGAAAAATTCCCGATTTGCTCATCTGGAAGCATCGATAATTCATTCGAAGTTAATAGATATATGGCCATTTGCAAGGCATAAATTCCAAACCATAATCCTATAATTATCCAAAAGAAAACCAACATGGACGTTTTCAAACTGGAAGGTGATAATGTATAATAAATATAACCACAAATTCCCGCGAGCAACATGGTAAAAACAAAAAACAAAATTGACCGGCGATTGGCATTCTTAAATAATGTTTCCATTTCTTCAATGGTATGGGGTAAGGCTTTATTCATAATTATTCTTTTAATTAAAATTCTAACATTGATTATGTTAGTTGATTTAACAATTCAATTCTTTACGAAAATATTAATTATTACAAAACAATGGATTTTATCTTCGAGTTTTCAAAGACGCCTTATGGATGTAGGAGCCAGGCAAAGGCATACCTTTTCTTACTATTCTCGATACAATCATGCAAGGAATTTCTTACTATTAGACATAAGGAAAAAGTGTTAGAGACAGGAGTTTGGTTTGATGTTTAATAGTGTTGATCACACAAAACAACGGATTATCTTACAGGAATACCACCGATTCTTTTCAAGTTTATCCCCCCATTTGCGGTGAAAAAAAATGTTAATGTACGCATAAATGCGGTGAATAACCCGTATATTTACCGCATAAAGGAAATTTAACATGCAAAAATACATCTACGAATATGCAACTTGGCCACAGTTTTACTGGAAAGAAAGGGAGATTAGTGCCTTATTCGGTGAGGTACGTAATTTACAAGGTCGCTTATTCGCTCAATTGAACATGCTTGGGTTTACTTCCAAAGAACAGGCCTCCTTGGCTACCATGACCTTAGATGTCCTCAAAACTTCAGAAATCGAAGGTGAACACTTAGCTTATGAACAGGTGCGCTCTTCCATAGCCAAACGGCTCGGGATCAACATTGGCGGCTATTTACCCGTCCAACGGAACGTGGATGGGGTGGTTGAAATGATGTTGGATGCTGCGCAGAATTATCAAAATCCCCTCACCCATGAACGGCTATTCGCTTGGCATGCGGCCTTATTCCCAACCGGGTACAGTGGCATGCTTAAAATAGACGTGGGCTGTTATCGAACCGGGGAAATGCAAATTGTTTCTGGGGCCTTAGGTAAAGAACGTGTGCACTACATGGCGGTCCCTGCCGTTAATGTAAAAGCTGAAATGGATACCTTTTTGGCGTGGCTCAATGCAGATCAAGGGTTAGATCCTGTGATCAAATCGGCGCTTGCCAACTTTTGGTTCATTATCATACACCCGTTTGATGATGGGAACGGCCGAATAGCACGAGCAATTTCTGATTTGCTTTTAGCACGCGCAGATAACACCCCGGATCGATTCTATAGCATGTCGAGTCAAATTATGATCGAACGAAAACACTATTATGCGATGTTGCAAAAGGTCCAGCATAGCAAAGGAGATATTACGGAATGGATGCACTGGTTTTTGATGTGTTTGAAAAATGCCTTGTTGAGTTCGCAAGCATCGCTTGAAATGGTGTTAAAAAAGCACGAGTTTTGGAAAATACACGAGTATACCGAAATGAACGAGCGGCAACGGAAAATGTTGAACAAATTATTGGAGCATTTTGACGGCAAATTAACGTCTTCAAAATGGGCAAAAATCACCAAATGCTCAGCAGATACCGCACTCCGAGATATCAAAGATTTAATGGATAAAGGAATATTGCGTCAAGAACACGGAGGCGGCCGAAGCACCAACTATGAACGGGTGCCGTTCTGAATTCCTTACCGTATCACCGTAATGTGCCCAGAAACGACCTTGTTGTCGTTGGTGGTCAGCTTGTAAAAATACACGCCCGATTCAAGATCTTTGCCCTCCTGGTCCTTACCGCTGAACGGCGTACTGGTATTGTTCATTTCATACACTACATTGCCCCAACGGTTGAGGATAACAATATCAAACGAGGTACAATCCACAAATAAATTATTCAACACCAAAGCTTCGTTGATTTGGTCACCATTCGGTGTAACCACATTAGGTATCTCCAAATTGTCAAGAGTCACCGAAGGGAGAATAGTAAATGGAACATTGAACGTATAATCGCAATTGTTGCTACCTGCGATGAGAAGCGACGCGATAAAATTACCTGGATTTTCAAAGGTATGCACGAACGAAGTACTGTTGAAGCTTCCTACCCCTGGAATATTCCACAAAAGGCTGTCGTAGGTGTAGTTATCCAAGGTCATTGTCACGCTGAAGCTCCCTAGTTGACCACAAGAGGTCTCCACTACCGGGGAAAGCACAGGAACCGCCGTAATCAATACCGTTGCCGTGTCGCTCGTCGTGCAACCCCATGCGCTTGTAACGGTAAGTACCGCCGTATAGGTGCCCGTAGTATCGTAGACGTGGGTAACGTTGGGCGCATTGTCGTTTTGGCCGTCCCCAAAAGTTAGGGCGTATTGGCAGTTGGTGTTAGGCGGTGGGGTGGTATTCCAAGCCAATTGCGTAGTGAAGATCGCACTCTCGCCATCGCAAGGCGTACTTACGCTCAGCGGCGCAAGCGGATAGGGTTGGTACGTAATCGTGAAAGTATCCGTTGCGGTACAGCCATTGGCGGTGTTGATGGTCACCCAATAATTCAAGGAAGCATAGGCGCCGTTGGGTGCAGTGACATTGTTCAGGCTATCTCCTGTGCCTAAAACACCGTTTGCGTTGAACCATTGGAAGAATTGCAATGGGTCGTTGGGATCTGTTTGGTAACTCGGAGGAATGAAGTTGATTTGCGTGCCGCACACTTCCTGAGGTCCGTTAAATAGCACTGATGGCGGAGAATATACCGTAATGGTATCGTAACTCATGGGCGAAATACAAGTTCCCAAGTTCGAGTATAAAGTGACAGGGTAGGACCCCGGCGTTAAATTAGGAATACTGATGGAGTCATTCTGGAATTGGTTACCATTGTTGAAATCCCAATGGAACGTAAAGGCGCCGTTAAGTGGTGTTTGGGCCAATAGCGTATCTCCTGGGCAAAGCGGACTGTTCGTAAGTATAGTCGGCGCGGAAGGCGTAGTAATCACGGTGATGGTTACGGTATCGGGAATCAATTCACAAGCTCCTGGGTTGTAGCCGGAAATAATATAATTCCCGGAATTGGCAGTGGTCACGTTATTTATGGTAAGTACCGTCCCATTCGCGGTTAACCCTGAGGGTTCCGTCCAAGTGTAGGTCGCACCGGGCAAGGAGTCCGTTGTAAGCACCAAGGTATCGCCGGTACAGAGTAAATCATTGGCCGCATCAATTTCATACTTGAACGAGGAGAAATCGGAAAAATAGCCATAGCGGCATCCAGAGCTCGATCCGCCATGAATTACACCCAAGTGAAATTTTGAATTGGCGTTTTCTAAGCGGCTCGCCTGCAAGGCTCCAATGAAAGCGCTCCCATTGATTTGCGCATACTTCCAAGAATTGTTGGTCCCCGGGACGGATTGAAAAAGACCAGGACCTACATTCGCTGCGCTACCGTTCAGCAAAAAGGAGTTTTCGCCCCCTGCGGGAACCAAGATGTTCATGGCAAAAAACTCGTTGGTAGAACGTACAAAAGCCACTGTATTTGAACCTGTGCACACGATTGGCGGAACGATGGCTCCGCCCACCTCACAACCGAATCCAGTGGTGTGAAGTACATACACAGGCTTATCCGCTTGTATGTAAGCAGTGGCGTTCGACTGGGTATGCACATACATGTTGGTGGCATTTAATGTCGCTACATTGGCCCCATCAATAGACACTTGCGTGTTGTTCTGGGTGGCCACAACGTAGACCTTGTCAGGACCGTTCAAATAACCTTTTAAGGTAATGTATTCTTTTCCAGTAACGGGTACCGGGATGGTTTGATCGCCCATGAGGTCGGCGCAGCCTCCATAGGGAGTGCCCTGCATCGTATCATCCTTAAGCGTTACAGCGATGGGCTTATCCGCAATTACCGTAGATCCCGAGAGGTGAAGGTTGCCAGCAGTTCCGTTTGCTTCCGCACTAAAGGTTTCTCCTTGGTTGAGCACGATGGTAAAAGGAACCCCAGCCGCATGACCAACAATAGCATTGGACGGTACAATGGTGATGCTCGTATTGTTTTGGGTGGCGACAATGTCAAAGGCCGAACGTGCATAATTGGCATTAGTGAGATAATTTTGCGCGGCAATAATGAAGTTTGTGCCCAATGCGTTTTTTCCTTTGAGGGTGAAAATATCCGGGTTGCAATTGCAGGAGGTGACCACTTCGTAATACGCCATGATGGAGGCGGTGGCATGAATTTTAAACCCGTAATTCAAGACGGAATTGGCCGGTTTATTTTCAATCATATCGATCCAAGGCGTTAAGTCCAAGGATTGGGCAGCATTCGCGCCCAGGTTGATGATTTGCGCAGGGAAGGCCGGGTTTGCCGGTTGTGTTATGGTAATGGTAGCCGGGGTTGCTAAGGTGGCGAAACGGAAAACGATCGGCCGATCTCCGTGGCTTTGGGCTACTTCCGGAGCTACAAACCAAAACAAGGTATCCAATTGCGCGTTGGCTTTGAATGCGAACAGGCAGAGTAAAAATAAAACCGTAATTTTTTTCATCATTCTATAATTATTTCATCCAAAAACAACCAACTTGGGTTACCCGCTCCGAGATGCCAAGCTGGGCAAGCACCCGGATTTTTTACCCGTACCTTGACGTATTTTATCTCCATAAAGTTGACTGCTTGTTCAAAATTAGTGATTTTTTTTCCCTCATTTTCAGCCGCCTCGGCAGTAATTGTGTTAAATTTTCGGTTTACTGCTTCCGTATACACTTTGCCATCTTTGGATACTTCGATGCGCACTTCAGCGGGGTCGAAAATCCACGAGTTCACATCGCGCAGGAAGGAAATTCCCAGTTTCTTGATGGGCATCGCCCGCTTGAATTGAACCTCAGCCACGATGTCCGTTCCTTGGAATCCCTGCCAATCTCCCGTGCGGAAATCGTTGCTCCCACGAATTTTATCCACCAAGGTATTAGGACCTGAAGCTGCATACGCCGGAGCATAGGCCGTTTTTAAGGTGAATTGCACGTTTTTATCTTTTTTAATAAATGCTGATTGTAGGGTCGGCGAAAAAACAACCTTGGATCCAACCACACGCTTAGTCCGAAGCTTTACCGTAACGGAATTTGTTATATAAAACGGTGAATGATAAGGAATCCAAACCGCTTCTTCACCCTGATGCGCCAAGGCGTATTCCACCGTTACGTCGAGTTGATCCAGCTTAACCGTCCCGAATTCAAGGCGCAAGGAATCTTCAAAATTCGTTTCTGAAGAAGATATGTAGGGAAGAGGGACGAAATCTTCCGGGATTTCCACCGTATATTGGTCAACTTGGGGTGTATTTATCGTTGGGGTAGTCCCCATCTCGAATTCCAAGGTTCCGCCTTCCATCAAGGCGCTATGCTGCAGACGATTAAGGGATTTACCGTTCAAAATCACCTTTTTCAGGTACACCCCCGTTCCAGATTTAAGCACAGTTAAAGTTTTTCCATTTTCCAATCGAACGGTCGCTTTGTCAAATAATGGGTGGCCGATTTCATAGGAAGGCGTTCCGGGTGCAATAGGATAAAAACCCAAGGCCGACAATACAAACCATGCGCTCATTTGTCCGCAATCTTCGTTGCCCGATAAGCCGTCCGGAGAATTATGGTACATGGAACGTTGAATGGAATCCACGAAAAATTGCGTTTTCCACGGGGTTGCTGAATAATTGTACATGTAGGCGACGTGATGGGAGGGTTCATTTCCATGGGCGTATTGCCCGATGAGCCCCGTAATATCGGCTTGATCCCTTCCAGACATCGGCCGTTTGCAGTAAAACAGGCTATCGAGCCATTGGCTCATGGCTTTTTTGCCGCCGATCAGGTTGGTAAGCAACTCCGGATGCTGCGGAGCATACAACGAATATTGCCAACTGTTGGCTTCGGTAAAATTGAAATTCACTTCGGTAGGATCGAAAGGGGATAGCCATTGAGCGCCACGTCTTGGACGCATGAATTTGGTTTTTGGGTCAAAATGATGGATAAAGCCATAGCTTCGTAGTCGATATTGATCCTCTATTTGTTGGTAGTTGTTGCGCGTATTCGACTCCAATTTCCATTGCTTTGCTACTGCACTCACGCAAAAAGCATCGTACGCATATTCCAGGGCTTTTGAAACAGACTCCGATTCATGATCCGAGGAGATCATTCCAAGGGAGTTGAATTGTTTTTTTCCGAATTCGTCCGTTTCGGCGGTGGCTACCATGGCTTTAAGCGCCAAATCGACATCGAAGCCTCGTATACCTTTCACAAAAGCATCTGCCAACACCGAGGCACTGTGATAGCCAATCATGCATTCCGTTTCGTTTCCAGCCAATTCCCAAACGGGTAGATCGCCCCCTTCTTCGAACTGCCGAAGAAAGGTAGTTAAATACCCCAGGGTGCGTTTTTGATCGATCAAACAAAATAAGGGGTGGGTGGCTCGGTAGGTATCCCAAAGCGAAAAGACCGTATACTGGGGTATTTTTTGGGTAATGGTGTGAATCTTCAGGTCACGACCTCGGTACCTTCCATCCACATCCGAAAAAACATTCGGCGCAATCATCGTATGGTAAAGTGCAGTGTAAAAAATGACCTTTTGTGCAGTATTGTTCGACTCAACCTGGATTTTGGAAAGTTCGTTTTGCCAGTAGTTGCTCGCATTTTGCGCGATTTTATCAAAACTCAATTGGTCTGTTTCATGGCTTAAGTTTAAGGCAGCTCCCGCAGTATCAACGGCTGAAATCCCCACACGCACCTCCAGTTCCTTGATTTGGTTCCCAAAGGACAAGACCATGCGGTGTTGACCGTTCGCCGTAATTAACTCGCTTTTTTCGAAGGGTACGGAACACGTCAAATAGAAAAAGAAGGATTGTTGCTTGGCCCAAGATTGGGAGGTTCTATATCCCGCCACCACTTGATTTGAAACGTTTTGGAAACCTGCATCCAATACCTTGTCGCGGTAGTCGAGGTCTAATACAAGGTAACGCTGACCGGGGTTCTGGAAGGTATAGCGGTGGATGCCTGTTCTTGGGCTAGCGGTGAGGTCCACATCAATATTTCCATCGAGTAATTTTACATGATAATTTCCCGGACTCGCTTTTTCATCGGCATGCTTAAAGCGGGATCCGTAATTCGCCCCCGGTTGGTAGGACGGGATTTTGGGATAAGTTCCGCAAACAGGGGTAATGAGTAAATCGGCGAAATCCGGAACACCGGTGCCGCTTAAATGGGTATGACTAAAACCGTGAATAATACTATCTGTATAATGGTACCCGCCGCATCCGTCCCAACCTTCTTTCCGGGTATCCGGACTTAGCTGCACCATCCCGAAAGGAACTGTTGCCCCAGGAAAGGTGTGGCCATGACCTCCCGTTCCAATGAAAGGGTTTACGTAGCCCAATACGTTAACATCGACATTGCGCAAGGGATTAATGAGCGTATGGGCTTTATCGCTCACCCGTTTAATTTCGTTGACTTGAGCGTAGGAAACGGAGGAAAGCAGGAGAATACCTGTGAGGAAACGGAACATCATAATTGGAGGTCTGAATAGTGTTTTTTTTTCTTCCAGTAAAAATCGAGGACCACGTTGCCCGAATAACGGCCTTTCACGGGTTCACTAGCCGGCTTTTTCCGTTGTTGGATTAAGCGAAAAAGGGCAAGATAAAGGCATCCATGTGCTTTGCCTACTTGAAAGAACAAGACTGCTTTACCTCGTAACAAGAATTGCCAAGCAGCGATGCCGTCCCAAAGCATGCGTATAAAGAGTCTTCCAGGCCAAAATCCACGTTGGTTTTTTACCATCATGAAGAGGTTATTTCGAAAATTCAAGAAGGTTTTTTTCGGCGAATCGTAGGATAACGTGCCACCTCCCACATGAAACACCTGCGACTCAGGTGTTACCCAAATTTCATAGCCGGCATGTTGAAGCCGCCAACAGAGGTCAATTTCCTCCATGTGCGCAAAAAAGCTTGGGTCAAAACCGCCAAGTTGATGGAATAGTGTGCTTTTTATCATAAGGCAGGCCCCACTTCCCCAAAATACGGGCATGGGTTCATTGTACTGACCTCGGTCTTCTTCACATTCCGTAAAAATCCTGCCTCGGCAAAAGGGGAAACCGTTGCGGTCCAAAAAACCGCCGCAGGCTCCTGCATGCTCAAAATAGGCGGGTTGGTGGTAACTTAATATTTTCGGTTGTACAGCCCCAATTTTGGGATTTTCCAACCGTTCCAACATGGGCTTTAAATAATTCGGACTGACTTTAACATCCGAATTAAGCAGCAAATAGTGTTCGTACTGGCCATTTAATTGGGATAAACCTTCATTGTACCCTTGCGCAAAGCCCCAATTTCGGCTGAGTTTAATGCATTCGACTTGAGGGAAATGCAAGGATAACCAATCGATGGAAGCATCGGTGGAGGCATTGTCCACCACGATAACAGGATGATCATCCGAATGATCTATCACGGAGGGCAGGAAGGTTTCTAGATGACTTTTTCCATTAAAGTTGAGGATGACAATGGCCAGTTTTCGCATCAGAACTAATATTGTCGGAAAAGGTCGTTGCTGTTTTGACCCCAAGATCGGCTGTTGAACAGGTTGGGATCATCGACGGTTCCATTGACCGTGTTTCTGCGGGAAAGAGCTTGCGACCAACCGGGATTTTTTACTTCCCCAATCAAATCGCTGTGGAGAAGACGATAGGCATTGTTGGTAAGGTCGGGATTGTAAAAGATAAACCGTCGGTTGCTGAATTTGCCAATTTTGTTGTAAAACCAGATTTCATAAGGGTATTCTGAGGGAGAAACTTCTTTCATGTTGCAAACACTGGGGGCACCGTATCTTAGATAAACCCTTCCACGGTCTGTTTCATAACCGGCTTGAAAATTCGTCTTGTAGAGGCCTTGAACATAGATAACTTGCTGTTTATAGCGCATCCAGGCTTCGTAGGCGCTCCCGGGGGAAGTTTGGTTCCAAAACGCTTGAAGGTATTTGCGGATCGAACCGGCATCTTTGGATTTCAATAATTCTCGAATGTTGCGGTTTTCTGCCGCTTTGACTATGGGCAAAATACTTCCAAGATAAAAACGCAAGCTATCCTCGGTAATGGAGTTTTGAAACGCAGGATCCATCACCACATTACGAAAGTCTAGGGTGTCATCGGCCACAAAGTTGCCTCGTTCAAAAGTGTAGCTACTGGAATGCAACATGCTGTCCTTTACATCGAGCAAAGAAACTTCGAAGGCATAGGAACCGCTGGGTAGCGCTGAAATATCGAGCGTTTTAAGATTGGGTACTACCGGAGAACGGTCTTTGATTTCATAGGATTGATGGTAGGAATATAGCTCTTTTTGGGCTTCGGTATCGATTAAGCGTTCTTCGACAAACAGGCGTTCTTTGGGGGATTTTTGCGAAGGGTAAAATTCAATATACCAGGGAATTTTACTCAATTGATTTCCATAATACGCATTAATTTTAGGAACCATTTGAAACCCGTTTTTTTGAAACACCCCTGCGACCGTATCGGCTACTGCAATTTCAATCGCTTCGATATCCGATGCTGAAGGTTTTTTGGCGAAATCCATCACTTCAATCAACTGACTTCCTTGCACCATCGATTTTTCATTGCTTTGGTCGGCAATTTTCAAATTGACTTGATAGATCCCTGAAGGAACCGCAATACGTCGTAATTCAAAAAAATCTTCCACGACACTGTCGGTGAAAAGTGGACTATTCAATAAATAGGCGTCCTTGAAAATGCTTTTTGTGCTGTCTTTTATTTCAATGTTCAAATAAACAGTTGCTTGAAGTCCTTGTGGGTTGGACTTAAATTTCACACTTCGGGCATCGAACTGAAATTGCAACTCTAGATAATTCCCAATCTCGGGGTCGTAAAATTGCACGGCGTTAAAATACACCCGAACGTTGTTTTTTTGTCCCCAAGTGTACCCGAAAGCTAGCCCAAAAACCAACAAGAAAAGCGATCTACGCATTGGATAAAAATACGAAAATTAATCATTAAAATGCATTCGCAAGCGCTGCCCGAGTTGCCGATTGTACGTTTCTACTAAGTATTTTAAATAATTTTCTGTAGATTTTGAAATGCAACGGGTGTAGTTTTTCAAGCGGTGGTTAATGTGTTCTTGCAACATTTCAAGGCACCTAAGGGCTTCTTCTTGGTGGGAATTTTTGGCTACAATGGCCTCAAAGTGGTTGTTTAGGGAATTTTCGACGGCTAATTTCCCTTTAATTCCCGCATCGAGGCACTCGTAATAATTTTCTTTCATATTAAAGGTATTGAGTATTTCGATGTCCAGGAATTTTTCATACCCTTTTGGGAAATCGAATTCTACCTCAAATTCTAAGTCTTCCAATTCCGAAATTCGGGACTCAAGGAAGCGATCGGGAAATCGGAAGGCATCTTGCCAATTGACATGATCTTGCCAAAAACCAAACCGTCGCACGTTGTTGCCTAAATCGATGACCTGAAAGGTATCCTTTCCCGGAATTTTTCGAGATCCCCGTCCGATCATTTGATGGTAAAGCGTCAACGAACGGGTGGCCCGGTTGATAATGATCGTTTTTACGGTGGGTTCATCAAATCCTGTGGTTAAAATTCCTACTGAAGTTAGCACGGCATCGGGCGTTTTTTTAAACCAACTTAGAATGTCTTTACGCTCTTTATCGGCCATGGTGCTGTCCAAGTGCCGCACGTTGTATTTGTGTTTTTTGAACAATTCAAAGACCTGAATCGAAGTTTCGATACCCGCATTGAAAATCAGGGTTTTTGTTTTTAGGGCGACCTCCTCATAGGCGAAAAGGAGTTTTTCTTGCATGAAATAATTGCTGAAAACGATGTCGGAGCTGCTCACAGTAAAATCGCCGTTGTTGCCAATTTTTAACCCGTGAAGGTTGACGTCATAATTATAGGTTTCCGCATCGGCTAAATAGCCAAGTTCAATCAATCCTTTAATACTCTCGCCGTTGATTAATTTTTGGTAATGGTCCTTTAAGGGGAGGGCTTTGTTGCTGCTGAGCGGCGTCGCTGTTACTCCGAGAATGCTGCTCGATTTGTAATACTGAAAGATTTTGCGAAAACTGTTGTAATGCGCCTCATCCACGATGACCAATCCTACATCTTCGATAAAATGCTGGTTGTCTTGAAGTCGGTTATTCAAGGTTTCCACCATGGCGATGTAACAATCGCAATCTTCTTGATCCTCAATGGTTTTTACCCCGGAATTGATGATTTTGTTCGGTACACCAATCGCCAAAAGTTGATGGGAAGTTTGTATCGAAAGTTCGATGCGGTGCGTAAGAATGAGGACCCTTTTTTTCCATTCTTCCATGAAGTGTTTGGCAATGGCCGAGAAAATGACCGTTTTTCCACCTCCTGTGGGAAGTTGATACAGCAGATTAAAGGGTTGTGGGTTGTTTCTGAATTCACTGAGCACTTGTTGAACTGTATCTGCTTGAAAGGGATAGAGTTCTTTGGCTTTATAGAGGTCGGTGTCAATCATGAAGTACGTAAAACGCAAAAGTACCAAGGTTTTACCGAAGTAATGTTATGCCAAGGTTAGATTCCGCACCATTTTGCACATAAAATACCGCAAGCGATGGCCGCATTCAAGGATTCTGCTTGTCCAAACCGAGGAATGGTGATTCGTTCGGTCAGGTAGGGGAGCACTTCTTCCGATATACCCGAGCCTTCGCTTCCAATAATTAGAACACCATCGGAGGCTGCAGGGAGTTTTTCGAGCGTATGTCCTTCCATCATGGCTCCGTACACGGGAAGGGCCACTTGACCGATATATTCGGATAGTGACGTGTAAAAAACGGCTACGCGAAAAATACTTCCCATGGATGCTTGAACTACTTTAGGATTGAAACAATCCGCTGAACCATTCGAAATAACAATCTCCGGGATTCCAAACCAATCGGCAATTCGAAGGATACTTCCCAAATTTCCAGGGTCTTGAATACCGTCGAGACACAGTATTCGTCTACCTACGGGTTTCTTCTGAGGAGGAATTTCGCAGACGGCCAGTACATTTGTAGGCGTTTTTAAGGTGGAGATGCGTTCCATTTCCGAGGGAGCCACGTGTATGACGGGTAAATCTTCAGTAAGATATTTTGAAGCAATGCTTTCGGTGGAAAGAATCCGATGAATGGTTAATGTTTTTGTCTGTAGTGCCTCATCCACACATTTTTGACCTTCCACGAGGAACCGGTTCAGCGATGTTCTTCCTTCTTTGTGATGGAGCGACCTTAGGGTTTGAAGTTCATGTTTTGTTAATCGTTGCATGGCATGAATTACATAACTTTGTAAACAATGAACAAAGGTATCTTTTTTGCGACGATTTGGATTCTTGTCTTAAGTTCTTGCCAACTAAGTAGGAATGTACCGAAGCATCATTATTTGTTGAAAAAAGTATCTATCGATTTGAAACAAGTAGGAAATGAGGTAAGTACGTCCGATTTGTCCAATTTGCTTCGTCAACATCCCAATCAGCGAATTATTGGAATTCCCTTCCGGTTAATGTTGTTCAATGCAGTGGATTCTTCGAAAGTAGCGAACAAGCGAGCACTTAAAAACAGCAAATTATCAAAAGCGAATGCCAAAAGCATCGCCAAGGTTAAGCGAATCAATGAGCGTCGCATCGAACGTGCTCGTTCCAAGGGCGAGGAATATTACGTACAAAAAATAAAACCCTTGAAAGACACCATCAGCCCGCGCCGCTTTTTTCGGGAATGGTTGAAATATAAGTACGGAGAACGACCTGTGGTATTTGATTCCAGCCTTTGTCATATTTCAGAAGGACAGTTAAAAATCTATCTTAGGAAAAAAGGATATTATGATACAAAAATCTCTTCGGAAATTGTAAAGGACGAGGACAAGGCAATGGTAAGCATTGTCTATAAGGTAGAGGCTGGTCAACCCTACATCATTGATTCTTTGTTCATTAACGGACCCGATAAATTAAGGGCTTTTTTAGTGGCGTATGTTCAGGATGAAACTAAAAGAAATAGTGAACACCCTTTCATTGGCAAACCATTGGATGAAGATGAATTGGCAACCGAAGAAGCGCAAGCGGCAAGGTTTGTGCGTAATTACGGTATATTCGGGTTTACTCCGGATAATATACGGTATGATGTAGACACCAATGCGCGAACCAAACGCGCCAAGCTGACCGTACAGCTTTTACCCAGAAAAACCTTGCATCCTTCCATAAAGGATAGCCTCATTGTAGTTCCCTTTGTAGAGTATAGGGTAAATCGCTTGGTTTTTCATTTAGGGGATACGAACTTATTGAATCTTCCCTATTATCAATATCAGCAATTAAAAGGTGCCTCTAACGAACGGGATATCCCCGAAAGAGGATTTCTGGAAACGTATGAAACGTTTACATTTAAAAAAATTAAATGCGATAAAAAAGCTGCAAATCGGTTCAAATTGACCAGGAAAGATTTTAATCCTTACCGAATAGTAGAGGTGGATTTTAATGGGAAAATACCGGGAATTAAGCCCTATTTACTGGAATTTCAAAATTACATGGAGCCTACCAATATTTATAAAGAGAAATACCTTGAACGGAGTTATCAAAGCTTAAATCAGTTGGATTTATTCAGTGCAATAAAGCCTGTAATGGTTGAGAATTTTACGGCTAAAACCCTTGATGTACATTATTTCTTGACGCCTTCAAAAAAACAGTTCTTTTCTTTTGAGCCCCGATTTACCTCTTCTTTTGGACTGCTCGGTGCAAACGCCTCTCTGAATTATCAAAACAAAAACGTATTTCGTGGTGGCGAACGTTTGAGTATTTCCTTAGGCGGAGGATTTGATTCCCAACCCATCGTTTTTACGGATGGCGTGAAAAAAGGACGCACTTTTAACACCTTTGAATTCGGTCCAAGCGTCAAGTTGGAGGTCCCTGGATTGTTTCCTGCGCCGATTTGGGTCAATTCAAAGCGCCAAAAACCTTCGACCGTATTTAATCTTGCCGCTAATTTTGAACATCGCGATATTTTCGATCGTTCCGTAGCCCAATTCAGTTATACTTGGAAATGGGCTGTTGGTAAAACACAAGTTTTCACGGTCGGGTTACCCTTTGCTTCCACCATAAAATTCGTACAATTCAAGAAAAGTAGCATTTTTGAAAGTCAAATTAATACAATGAACGATTTGTTTCTTCGAAATTCATACAGTGACCAATTGATTTGGGAAGATTTTAAGTTCCAATTTGATTGGTCAAATGTTAACAAGGAATTCCGAGTGGATAAAGGGCATTCCGCTAGAAAATTTGTAGCCGATTTGCGCTATGTTACTACAACATCATTGGCAGGAAATACATTGAACCGTTTTGCGAAGCCACAAGACACCCTTGTTGGAGGAATAAAAACAGCACTGGGAAATGCATACGCTCAGTATTTCCGAACGGATCATCAATTCACTTTGGTCCGTAGGTTTAAGTCAAAGACGCAACTTGCGGGAAAATTGAGCGCTGGCTTCGGGATTCCTTATGGTAATTCAAAAACTTCCATGCCTTACGATTATAGTTTTTTTGGTGGTGGGGCGAACGATAACCGTGGATGGAAAGCAAGAACCCTCGGACCGGGAGTCTATAAAGCTTATCGGGATTCATTGAGTACGGTTACCCAGTTGGGAGACATTCGCATTTTTGGATCTACCGAATATCGCTTTCCGCTTGGTGGGATGATCTCGTCGTGCGTTTTTATGGATTTTGGGAATATTTGGACCTATCGAAAAGATAAAAATCGAGAAGGAGCAGTGTTTACAAAAGATTTTTATAAGCAATTGGCTTATACCCTCGGAACAGGTCTCCGCATTGATTTGAGCATTTTGGTCGTACGCTTGGATGTTGGATTTCCTATTTTTAATCCGATCCTACCCGATAAAGCGCGATGGATTTTTCAATCGCGTAAACCCTACTATCAAGACGGGGCAACTTATTTTGGATATTCCTCATCGAATATGGCCGATCCTTTGGGAGAAGCCAAGAAACGGTTACCTCGTCCCTTTTTGCCCTCGTTGAATTTTGGCATTGGGTTACCATTTTAATGAAGATGAAAACCATTTTTTGCATGTTGCTTTTCCTACTGCTCTGCAGTTGCATGAAGCGGAAATATGCGGATTTAGTGATACATAATGCCCATATTTATACCCTGGATGAAAAGAACTATGTGGGCGAGGCCATGGCCATCCACCAAGGTATCGTGCTGGAAGTAGGACCTGAACGGCAAATCTTGAACAAATACCGTTGGGGTAAAAGTTTGGATGCCGAACAACGTTCGATTTATCCAGGCTTTACCGATGCATTTGGCCATTTTGCAAGCCATCAGGTTAACAACCAACGAAGCAGCGCATTAACCCAAAGTGCTTTTGTGACGGATTGGTTAACATTACAACAGAATTTGCTGCGGCATGGTATTGTGGAAGTTCACGACGGTGGGTTGGACGCTGCGCAGGTTCAACAGTTAATGCAGCTCGATCAATCAGGAAAATTGAATGTTAGGGTTTATGCAATGCTCCAGCCAAACGAAGAAAATTTCCGCTTCGCGGAAAAGATTGGAGTGTATACCAACCGGAATCTAACGGTGCGTAGCTTTTATTTGAGCTCAACCGAGGACGTTAAATTACATCAAGGATGGGTGGAGCAATGGGCGCAGCGATGCATAAACTTGAATTATCAATTGGCTTATTATCCTGCGGACTCCTCGGAAATGTCTTGGTTTTGGAAAGTTGCGCGAGAAGCATACCAGGTAAGGTCCGATCACCGTTGGAGACTCATGGTTGACCAAAATTCGGCAACGTTAGATTCAAAAAATATGAAGGATTTTGCCGTTTTCGTTACCGTATGTCCGGCTGTTTCCAAGGTAAAAAAAGCGGAACGTGAACCCATCGATTTTCGTTCGATAATTGAGGGGTATGGTATTTTTGCCTTGGCATCGAATTTCCCGATGAATGCTTGGAATCCATGGTTTGTTCAACAGGAATTAAACTTCCGTTCAGGGAAAGTAAGTAAAGCAACAGAGCAAGCATCCCTTACCTTTCAAGAGCAATTAAAGGCCGTATCTGTTTGGCCACAATTCGCTGCTTTCCATGAAAATATACGAGGACCTTTGTCGGAAGGATATGAAGCCAATTTTTTTATTGCTGAAATACCAATCAATGCATCGAGTGCTCAAGAAAATTTAGCTCGAATGACCTTTATAAGGGGAAGATTGGTTTACGACGCAACCGAATAATTTAAAAGGAAGGACACGAAATTTTTCGGAAATTCTTTGCCTTTTTCTTACATGCCAAGTTAAAGCCAAGAGAAACTTCGTGCGATCCTCCGGAAACACCGTTGCCTAATTTAGACACGGTGATGTCGTAGGAATATCCAATTTTCAATTTGGGTGTTTGTATTCCTAAGCATAAAATGAAGGCGTCTCGATTTCTGTACCAAGCTCCTGCGGTAAAATTCTCATATCGAATATAGGTTCCGATGCTTAATTCTTGAAAACCGTTTTGGTATTGATAAATGATGTTTGGGCTAATAGTGGTTGAGTTGATAAATTTACTTCGCCCTAATTTAATGTTTGCCCCTGCGTGAGCGGTATAGCGAATAGGCAATTTACTTGTTCCCAAGATCATCGATTCGTCTGGACGATTAAGATGGTGTGCTGCTACCCCAAAATAAAATTTATCCGTATAACCCACTAATCCTGCGGATGCATCAAAAAAGCCTCTACGACCATTCCCACGGGGAACATCGCCTGTTTGATAGATGAATCCTCTTCGGGGATCAATCATGTCGCCAAAAGTTAACTTACTCCAATCTAAATATTTTTGAAAATAGGAAGCGCGAACCCCGGCCATCATGGAAAACTTACGGGTAATTTTCAAGTTGTAAGAATAGATGGCACCCACCATGGTGGTTGAAATTGTTCCGTGACCTTGTTGGTCACGCATTGCAATAAATCCTAAGCCACCAGAGATGCTTTTTACGTAGCTATCGTAGGATAGGCAGTAGGTGACATAATTTCCGGTTAATTGAGGCCACTCGTTACGGTAGTTCATGGATATTCTAGGGCACCCCGTTGAACCAGCTAAGGCCGGATTTAAATAAACGGGATTCGCATAAAATTGCGTGAACGTAGGATCCTGAGCCAAACTTGTTCCTACTAAAGCAACGAAAACTACGAAAAAACTGAATTTTTTTATTTTCATGATTACAAAGATATATAACGTCTTGGTTTACGACTAATTTTTGAACTAATTCTTAAGGTGATTTGATGCAGATAATAAGCTTGTTGGGTGATCAGGCTGGTATTTTTTGTAGCCTGGTATAGAAATGATACGTTTTGTGCATGAACTCCAATCAATCCAGTTACCGATTGATTCAGTCCGTAATTACCACCAACTACAAAATTCTTAAATTGAAAACTTCCTCCGAATTGGGTTCTTTGAAAGTGACTACTAAATTCGTGAATTACGTGCGGTGAAAAGCGAATTTGTCCCTTTCTTGCGGAGAAATCCGTACCAGCGATTAACGTAGTTTGTTGCGCCGAACGTCCTATCACGCTGAAGTCATTCGTTTCTATATTATCCTGGTGTCTTAAGAGATTCTTTACCTGCCCTCCAAGGTATAGGGGGCCAAGATTCGCCATTATCCCGATATTTAGGTCTCGGTAAAATAAACTACTACCGATGGGCAAATTCATATCATAATTAAATTGCTGTACCTCGGTACTTTCGTACAAGAAATTCTGATGATTTTGAATTTTGGCAGCATCCAAGTGTTTTTGACCAAAAGAAAACGACATGGAAGGCTCGAGGGTAACAAAGCGGTTAATAGCGATTTTGGGCGAATAAATCATTCGAACATTCCAATCTTGAATCGTTCCGTGGTCAAAATTAGCATAATTGGCTACAAAGCCAAGTCCACTTTTAATGGAACGACTATATCCGTCAACGCTTATTTGCTGACTTACCTTTGGACTTGCATTGGCCAATCCGCGAAGTTGCGTGGTTGATTGAAATTTCGTTTGCGATAAATTGCCCGTTAATCCTTCGTTGAGATCGAGGTGCGTACGTTCTTGGGCAACATAAATTCGGTCTTTTTGGGTGGCAGATGCAGGCTCTTGTGCTATATATTTTTTCAGCAATTTAGCATTACGTAAATTCCAGTCAATGCGTTTTTTATTTTTTTGTTTCGTCCCTTCCTGGGATGCTCCTGAGGATAATTGAATTAAGGATTGCGCGGAGCAATCGCTAAAAATCATTTGGGAAATATCTAAGGAATAATTCAGCTTATCCAAGAGTGTGCTTTTGGGGTTCATAACCATGGTACTGCTTTCACCCGAATTTTGTTGCATTAACGACAATTCAACCTTTTGCGTTTCCGTGTTAATAACTTTTTTTGCGGTTAATTGCGGTAAATTTTGCTGCTCCAATGAGGCTCTTTGGCTTGGATTAAAAACGGTAGTCTTGTCCGTTATGTTGGGGATTAATGCCATAGGATGTTGCTCAGCTTTTTCTTGGGATACCTTAATCCTCGAATATTTCAAAGGGATCCAAAATAAGAAAATCAACGAGGGAATGGCTAATTTACCCATCCACCAAAGGAGGGTGTTGCGCTGTGAAGTATTTACCGTCACTGGCTTTATTTGGGCTAGGCTAGATTCCAGGTGTTCCGATACAGGAAAGGTGATTTTTGAGGATTTCCACGCTTCAGCATCGGCTTCATATTCGGGATTTAGGAGCAAGAAAAGTTGTAGCTCCTCCTCCTGTTCGGGTGATAGGTTTCCCTCAACCCAGTCAAAGAGCCAATAATCGATGGTATCGTGGGTTGGTGATTTCAAGCGAAGTAGTGAATGGTTTTTAATTGATTCTTTACCTTCAATCGCGCACGAAAGAGGTACACCTTTACTTGAGAAGGATTCAATGCCAATATGGCACCAATTTCCTCGTAGCTGTAGCCTTCGAGGTCCCTCAGAAGCAAGATGCTTTTCTGCAAGGGGGGAAGCATGCTCACGGTTTTCTCGATAATCTCATTCGATTCAAAAGAAAAACGATCCTCCGCACCGCTGGTTTCAAGCTGAATGGATTGCATGTAGGAAAGGCGATTACGACGCTTGATGAAATTCAACATCGTGTTGTGGGCGCAGGTATATAGCCACCCTTTGACCTTCGCTACTTCAATTTTTTCGGCATGAATCCAAAGCTTTTCAAAAACATCTTGCACTACATCTCGGGCATCGTCGGCCGAGCCTAAAAAATTGAGGGCATACCTCAACAGGCCCACCTGATTTTCCCGTACAATGTTCGTGTAAACGTTTTGCTCCAAAACTTGCAGTTTCAATTAAAAACAATTCTCCAATAGGGAAAGTTACACAATCCTATTCGATGTGCGAAAAATATCGAATTATTTGAATAAACGTTGGGTTCAATCGAATAAAGGGTCATGTTTACCGAAAATTTATGAGGTCGGTTGTTTTCTAAAAATTCGATATCTGTTGGAAAGTACCTTGAATCCTTAGGGTAGGGGTAATGTAGGATTATGTTACCTTTGAGACGAATATTGGGTAAAATTATGAAGGTTTTTATTGTTGAAAGCGGTTCTACCAAGAGCGATTGGATTTTATTAGAAAACGGCATTCAGGTTAGCGAATATGCCACTTTGGGGTTCAATCCTTTTTTTTGTACTTCGGAATTTATCGTTCAGGAGTTGTATAAGAACGAGGGACTGAGCGCTCATGCGAACGACGTGCAAGAAATTTATTTTTATGGTTCGGGTTGTTCGAGTGCAATCCAAAACGAGGTCATCCGCACGGGGTTAACAAGCGTGTTTCCGTCTTCTCAGGTAAATGTCGATCACGATTTAGTTGCTTGCGCTTATGCTACTTACCAAGGACATCCCGCAATATCCTGCATCCTGGGTACGGGTTCTAATTCCTGTTATTTTGATGGTGAAAAAGTCACGGAGGTTGTGCCTGCATTGGGGTATATTTTGGGGGATGAAGGCAGCGGTTCCTACTTTGGAAAACGTCTTTTGACCACCTACCTCTACCATCAATTGCCTGGGCACGTGGCAAAGGATTTTGAAACGACCTATGGATTCGACAAACAAGCAATTCTCGACCGGGTATATTTGCAGCCCAATCCCAATGTATTTATTGCCTCGTTTATGCCTTTTATTGCTAAGCACAGCGAGGATCCTTTTTTCCAAACCTTGATCATTGATGGATTTAGGTGTTTTATGGAGGCACATGTATGCTGTTATCCGAACTACAAGGAGGCGGAATTGCATTTTGTGGGAAGCATTGCAGGCATTTTTCAAGCCTCTTTGTATCAAGCAGCGCAATCTCTTGGTTTGACGATTACCTCCGTAGTGGGAAAACCCGCCGAAGGATTGGTGAATTACCACCTGAAGTACCTATTGAAATCCTAAATTTCCAGTTTAAGTTTCTAATTTAATCGCAGATACGACCGAAATGCTTGTCGTTGTGGAAATGTTGGTCTAACGCTTCGAATTCTTTAAGCATTTCAGGACTGGGTTTTTGCTGTTGTAATTCACGTAAATCAGGCTGTCCTGCATCTACCCAAGCCGAGTACCAGATGGAACCTACCCCTAAAATGGCTGCTTTTAATCGGCGCTCCACCATGCCATTCAACATTTGATGGTATGCCGCGCAAAATTCTCGAGAATAGGTAGAGATGGTGGTGTTTCCGCGTTGCTCGTAGCTGTATTTTCGGTCCGACGGAAAGGTTTTCGTGAGTTCTTTTTCCATCCTAAGCACGGAATCTAGTGCGTGGTGGGATCCTTTTACGGCCTCCCAACAAAAGGTTTGGGCATCACGCAGGTAATAGGCTTTCCCTACAAAATAATCGTAGTTCTCCGCGTTTATTTCCACCAAACGACTCTCCCAAAGACCGTGAATGCCTTTTTGTCCAGTTAATTGACCGTTGTAGTTTTCCGTAGTGTGAAGCGGCACGTGAGCATCGCCGATATAATGACCAATTTCCGCGGAGTATTTCAAGATTAGGTCTACATTCTTATTCTCAAAAGCTTTTTGCAATTTGTATTTGACGTTAATAATGTTCCAAGGAACAATTCCGTAACTTCTGAGGGTGTCTTCGGTATATTTAGCCACCGCATCTTTCCAATATTTAGGTAAAATGAGGAACGGATCTTCCCCCGGTTTGTAGTAATGATCTAAATCGATATAGTGGCATTCTGCCTCGCCCTCAACCGCGTACCTTCGCATGTCAGGATCGACCGCATGATCGGTTAGAAACTCTATATTATCCTTGTAGAATCCAAAAATTTGAGGAGGTAGGGTGAAAACAGCAATGCGGTTAATGCGCTTATGACCAAAGAACCCCCATTGAGGTTTTGAAGTCTTGTCAGGTTGATACGACAGCAAAAAAGGAACCGACGAAATAACCAACAAGCAAAGGCTACGCTTTAACCAATTTACCATTTTTAAGAATCGGAATGACGTCCGTTTGATTAGGGGTTAAACAAAATTTTATATCCTCATTCAAATTTAGGTTTTTTAATCGACGTCTATGTGAACTCGACTTTAAATATCCCAGGTAATTATCTTTGGCAGAGAGAAATAGGTATTTTGCGGCGATGGAAGAGTCTTCGATGGACGTATAATTCCCTGTTGTGATGAGAAAATCGCATATGGCTCCTGCGCAAATGGTATCTTCCAGGTTAAATTTATCCTGCCAGCCGGAGCATAAGCAAAGAATATCTCCGTCCTGTTTAAGTAACCAATGGCAAAGGGCCTCTAAATTCAAAAATGACCCAACAACGACCGAGGGGGCATCTTTAGCCACATCTAAGGATTTGGTTCCGTTGGTGGTGGTGAGGACAATTTCCTTTCCACGAAATTCCTCTTTCATGTACGAAAAAGGCGAATTTCCAAAATCAAATCCTTCTACAATTTGTCCTTTTCGCTCCGCACCGGCTAAATATCCTTGTCGCTTGTAATGGAGTGCCTCTTCGATCGTAGGCACTGGAATAATGGCTGCGACACCGTATTCAAATGCGGTGCAAATGGCGGAGGTGGCCCTCAAGACATCGATCACCACTACGGTTTGAAACTCGTCCTTGAAATAGGGGAACTCCCCCGGCGTAAAACAGACCTCCACACGTTTTCTAAAATCCATGATGCGGTAAAGGTAAGGAAAAGTGGTTAGAGAAATTCTTTCGGTTATTTTTGCAATAAAAAAGTATGCACAACGAAGCCTTTCAGGAAATAATTGAATACCGTCGTTCCAACAGGAAATTTGACCCCCAAATCGAAGTGCCTGAAGCGGTTATGCAACGCAGTTTAGAGCGCGCCACACTTGCTCCTAACAGCAGCAATATGCAATTGTGGGAGTTTCATTGGATCCATGATAGAAAAATGATCGAGGAATTCGTGCCCTTGTGTTTAGGGCAAAGTGCGGCGAAAACGGCGAAAGAACTCGTGGTATTCGTAACCCGCAGGGATTTATATAGGCAGCGTGCCCGCTGGAACCGAGCCCAAATTTTGAACCATACAGGAAAGCGCGAACCCAGTGTTTTTGAAAAAAATGGCATGGACTATTACGGTAAAGTGATGCCGCTTTTGTACGGTCGAGATATTTTTGGGATTCATACCCTGATACGATCAAGTGTTTGTTTCTTCGGAGGATTGTTCAAGCCTTTTATGCGATTTAGCGGAAGAACCGACCAACGCATCATGGTGCATAAGTCCTGTGCTTTGGCGGCGCAAACCTTCATGCTTTCGATTGCCGCAGAAGGCTTTCATACTTGCCCCATGGAGGGGTTTGACAAGTGGCGGGTACGACGCAAGCTCGGATTGCCTTGGGGAGCCGAGATCAATATGATTATCGCGGTAGGAAAAGGAACCGAAGCAGGAATATGGGGCCCTCGGTTTCGGGTAGCTAATTCAGAAGTAATTTTTAAATACTAAGAGTGAGCATTCCTCAAATATACGATGGGAGAAAAAAAACATAAAGCCATATTAAATTAGAGATTTTATGATGGCATTGATGTTAGTACCTATCGTATATTCTCGTCGGTGGCCTCTTCGGTTTTTAGAATCTCATTATTTAAATTCTTGGTATATAATTTTTTTCCCAAAACGCATTTGTAATTTCCGTAGTCCTCTTCAATGCTTTCGTATTCAAAAGGAATTAACACATTATTCGCCGCATCGATAACTCCGTATTTGTAGGTTCCTCCATCGGCGCAAGTAGCTGCAATCACAAATTGATTGTCAGTTCCTTGTATATCACAGTACGTAGGTTTAATCAACCATCCGCCTAATTCATTCAATAATCCCCACTTCCCGTTTTCGGTTTTAACCCCGATAAGTACAGTTCCATAGAAATATTCGGGAAGACTTATGCCTACTGCACCTTCCAATGGATCGTATTTTTTCGAATGGGTGTTAAACAAGGTGTATTTACCGTCCGTTTGACTGAAAAAGAGGGAATCACTTAAAGCCACAATGGATTGAGCATTTTGAATCAATAATTTCCCTTGTTTATCGATTAAATCGAAGCCATTGAAGTCCATATAAGTACCTATGAAAAAATCCGATTCATTTTCAATTTTGGCATACTTGTAATCGGCTAATTTTTTACCTTGAACATTGCAAAGACCATAAATTCCTCCGGTTGGATAGCCGTATTCGTCTTTCGTAACTTCTTTCCCTATGAGGTAGGTTTTTTCATCCTCATTGTACGAATACCCTAATTCATCAATAAAATTGGCCTCCTTATCGGTCATAATCTTGAGGGAAGGAAAATGCATTAAGTAGGCAAATCCATCTAAATCAGTGACCGATAAAATGCTATCGTTTTTAAATTCAATTTCTTTAAATTTAAGCGGGGTTAAGGTGTCTCCGTTTCTGCTGATAACTCCCCAATTACCCCCTTCAACATCCATATTTCCATAGTAGCTTTCCTTTGCGCTGCCGTAGATATTCGCCAGGTATAAATCTTTTCTATCATAAAGACCTGAACTTTTTATGTAAGAAAATCTAGGTTTTAAAATAACATTTCCCAATCCATCCACTAAACCAAACTTGTTATTTAATGAAACGACATAGTCGTTGCTATTATATTCATGTTCTACAAAGTCATAACGTACGGGAATTTGCACTTTTCCGGTAGAGGCTTCTATTACACCGTATTTTTTAGTGGATGCTTGTTCGTTAACGATAGAAACAATGCAAGAACCATCGTTGCATTCGATGTTATCGTACAAAATTTCGGTTAGTTTATTTCCTTCTAGGGTAAGAAGGCCCCACTTCCCGTTTTTCTTCACTTTCAACATTAAGTCGTTTCCATAACCAACCGTTTCAATATCTTCATAGGTCATTGGAATAACTTGTTTTCCTGATGCGTTATAGATTCCAAAAACACCTCCACTAGGTTTACCATAACCTTCGTCTTTCCCGCCAATTTGCACCAAGCAATACCCTCCGTCTATGTTATCCAAGTAAGTAAAGGACTCCGTGGATCCTTCGGGGTTCTTAAGCACCGGTTTAAGCTCTTCATTATAAGCAGTCCAAGTTCCTTTGGATTTTATGAGAAGTAATTTTTCGTCGCTGTATGAAGATGGAACCGTATAATCTTCAATAACATCGGGAAGTACTTTATTTCCATTAAAATCGATAAGTTGATAAACCGAGGGTTTATACTCATAATTATCGAAATCATCCTCGGAGTTCTTTTTACCTTTTTTCTTCGACTTTTTTTCTTTTATTTCGGGTTGAACCAACAGATATTTGTCAAAAACGGTATAGTAATAGACGTATGCGTATGTACTTTTACCAATTGCTTTTCCTTCAGAATTGAATAATGCATATTGATCCTTGAAGTTTTCAGTAGAAAAAATGTATTTATCGCATCCAATTTCAAGGGTGTTGACTTCTTTGTAGGCTATCGGTATTATCGTCTTTAGTTGCTGGTCTAGATATCCCCGTTTACCTTTTAATGTAACTTTATAACCGATCGTTTTGCTGTAATCCTCGGAACTTCTTACAGATTCCATAGCATCGTACGACGTAGTACCAACCATGGTTCCATTTTTTTCAATTAGGTACTTTTTCAGAAACATATCTTCAACGAGGTATTTTCCATCATTAAGTCCTTCAATCTCACGGTATTTTAATGGAATAAGGGTTTTATATTGTTTGTCTATCAACCCCTTATAACCTCCTTGCTGAACGGTAAATCCATGGTCGTTGTTGTCAATTGATTGATAAAACGGAGTTAACGCAACACCGGATAAATTGTAAAGTTGGTAGGATTGGTTTTCGCTTTCAGTTTTTACAATTCCAGGTAGGTCATAAAAATAATCTAAATCCTTAAACTTAATGGGAAGGATTATTTTATCTTGTCGTGTTACTAATCCGAAAAAATCACCCACTTGAACTTTATATAAACTGTCGGAATACCCGAATTTATCTACGTAATCGTATTTTGCAGGTATCATGGTTTTTCCAGTTTTATCGATTAAACCATATTTAGCTCCTTCAATCTTCCCGTAGCCCACACTGTTATTTCCGCCAATGGCAAAAACGGCATACCCTGCATCATCAAAATCCTCCAAATAGCTGTAGTTTTGAGAAACCTGTTTACCCTTGGTGTCGGTTAGAAAATAATTGCTGCGTTTTTTTAGGTCTTGTGCAGTAAACAACGCACCCTTTAATAGGAAAGTAGTAACGATTACGGAAAGTAGTAGTTTCATAAATAAAGTTTTAACAAATGTATTCAATTAATTATATTTACTCAGAAAAAAATAGAAAAATGAGTAATAATCGATGGTTTTCAATGTTAGTTCTTTCCGTTATAGTTCTTGCCTTGGGATTCGTTGTTTTTCTGGATTTCCGATCACCTAAAAATATGGAGTTATCAACGGAAGCAACCTCTTCCTTGAAGGGTTTAGGTTGTATATTGAATAACAATAAGTTACAAAAGGAACATTTGTTCCAGTTTACAAAAAAATCTGGAGGTATATCCGTTATGAATAATACCATGTTATCATCTTACTCCCTAGAGGACTACCTTCCCGAAATTGGAGACCAAGGAGACGTAGGTTCCTGTGTAGGTTGGGCCACAGCGTATTATGGATTGACCATTGTGAAGCGGCTTGAACATGGAAAGGATTACCCAGCGTTTTCGCCACTGAGTGTTTTCAATCGTTTTTGCTATTTAAAGAAATTTGATCCTTGTAATGGTGGCTCGTACATTGATGGCTGCCTTAGTTTATTAGTTACTAAAGGATGCCCATTGGTTGAAGAATATGATAAACCGAATTGCAGCGTTGACGCCAACACCAAGCGCTACAACGATTGTTTATTCAGTTTTGAACGACTTCAACAAAATAATGTCAATCAATTAAAATTATCCTTGGCAAACAATTGTCCTGTAGTGATCGGACTAGAAGTTTTTCAAGGTGGACTTGGTAATACTTTAAATTCGAAATTTTTGGATTCCAATGGAGTTGCGAAGATGGAGATTTTTAGAAACTCCAGATATCCCGTTGGAGGTCACGCTTTATGCATTGTTGGGTACGACGACCAACTTGGGGGTGGAGCTTTTAAAATCGCTAATAGTTGGGGGAAAAATTGGGGCAAATCGGGTTTCTTTTGGTTGCGTTACCGGGATTTGGATATGGTTCGCTGTGCGTATTCGTTAATGCCTAATAGTTTATTGATTAATAAGGAAACGAAGTTTTTGTTCAAGACATTAGCGTTGAGTATTACGAATGAAACTGCCAAGAATCAATATGTCGCAGTGGGTTACGAAGTAAACCAAGGGATAGAAACAAAAGGCTGGTTTTTAATTGAAGCGGGCATGTCAAGAGTCATTAATATTGCTCCAAGAAAGTCCAATAGTGTCTATTACATCACCATGGACGAAAATGGGACTATTCAGGATGGAAGTGACAAAAGTTTGTCGTTAAAAATGAAATCTTTTGATATATCTGCCTCTGATGAGGCGAACAGCGAAGTAAGTAAACACGCATTTTCCTTATGGATTCCTTCCAACAAAAAGCAGATCCAAGCAATGAAAATTACTGGAAGCAGCAAAGTACAACTTTCGGAAAATTAACCCATACTTCCTACTAACCAAAATTTCTCTGGATAAATTAAAGGTTATTTTTAAGCACTTTCCTTAGCGGTGGATTAAACATTGTACCATCAACGGATGCACATAAGGCTTTATGTTACGCTAATAACTCAAAATCACTGGCAAATTTCTCGGTTATAAAAATATGCTCTTGGTATTGCGAAATTAGGCTTCTTCTTATTTTTTCTCCAATTCGATGATACGCGCCTTCAGCGCCTCAATTTCCAATTCCTGGGCTTTGATGGCTTCAACCAATACAGGAATCACCTCAATATAACCTACTGTTTTCAAGGTTTCATGACCCTTCGTAGAAGGATTCAATCGCGTTGAATAGTAAGGGATATTCTTGGTTTTCACAATCTCTGGCATAACTTGTTCTACTTCTTGCGCAATGAAACCATACGTTGTCCCTTCTTTTAACCCTAAGCCAGCGTATTCGTCTAATTTGTGCTCGTAGGTTACGCCTCGTAAACCTTTAATAATATCAAGCGGTTTGTTAATGGTCTGAATGTTTTTCTTGATTTTTTGGTCGGAGGCAGATCCAAAATATCCCGTGTAACCAAGATCATTTAAGAAAAGTCCGCCCCAACCAGCACCGGCCGATGGCAGACTACCAATAACACCGCACGCACTGGTATTTGAACTTGATCCTCTTACGCCTGAGCTGCTTCCGGATGTTCCTGCATGCTCACCTTGCACTGCTGCGTATGCCGTGGCATTTCCAGCAAAAATATATCCATATAGACCTGACCCATCGTTCGATGAATAACCGTTAATACACCACGGCAAGGTAGCTGTTGATACCCCGCCAACAAGGTCTCCCGTGAAATTGCCCTGTGCTGTAGATGCCCCAAAAAAGATCTCTCCCGTGTTGGCAAAGCGAGCACGCAGCGAATTGTTGGCATAAATATCAAAATTGTAATTTCCAAGTGTTCCTACAAGTAAACTTGCACTTGAAGTATTTCCTCCAATCAATAAGGCCTTAGCAGTAGAATTCACGGTTTGCGGAGCGGTAGTCACCGTGGTTAAAGTACCGTCTCCAGTAAAATTACTCGAAGAAATGGTCCACGTAGGTCCCTGTGCACCTGTCGCACCTGTTGGCCCAGCCGGCCCTTGTGCGCCCGTCGCACCAGCAGGTCCTGTCGCACCAGCAGGTCCTTGTGGGCCAGCTGCACCTGTTGGCCCTTGTAGACCAGTGGCACCCGTAGCTCCGGCGGGGCCAGTTGCGCCCGTTAATCCCGTAGGACCTTGTGCACCCGTAGGACCGGCAGGACCCGTTGCTCCTTGAGGACCCACCAAGGAAGTGCCATTAGGCCAAGTACCATTCGCTTTTGGACCATAGAGCATGTTCGTAGCCGTATTGATGTAAAAATCTCCGTTCGTTCCTACTGCGTTCGTAGGGGCCACGATGCCATTGAGTACCGCAGTACCGTTGGTTCCTGATGTTCCTTGCGGGCCCGTAGCACCTTGCGGTCCCGTAGCACCCGTGGGTCCAGCGGGTCCTGTGGGTCCTGTGGCTCCTGTTAATCCTGTAGCTCCTTGCGGGCCAGTAGCTCCTGTTGGACCTGCAGGTCCAGTGGCTCCTGTTAATCCTGTTGCACCTTGGGGGCCTGCAGCTCCCGTTGGCCCAGCCGGTCCTGCCGGACCCGTTGCACCTGCAGGGCCCGTAGCGCCGAGTAAGGAAACTCCGGCAGGCCATGTTCCGTTAGCTTTGGGTCCAAATAATTGGTTCGTGGCTGTGTTGATGTAAAAATCACCGTTGTTTCCTACGGCGTTAGTGGGGTTAACGACGCCATTTAGCATCGAGGTACCTGCGGGTCCTGCTACGCCGGTAGCTCCTGTTGGACCCGCCGGTCCTGCCGGACCTGTGGCGCCAGCTGGCCCTGTAGCCCCTGCTGGCCCTTGTAAACCTGTTGCTCCCGTTGGCCCAGCTGGTCCTGCCGGACCCGTTGCACCTGCAGGGCCCGTAGCGCCGAGTAAGGAAACTCCAGCAGGCCATGTTCCGTTGGCTTTAGGTCCAAATAATTGATTCGTGGCTGTGTTGATGTAAAAATCACCGTTGTTTCCTACGGCGTTAGTGGGGTTAACTACGCCATTAAGCATCGAGGTACCTGCTGGACCGGCTACGCCGGTAGCTCCTGTTGGACCCGCTGGTCCTGCTGGACCTGTAGCTCCTGCTGGACCTGTGGCTCCTGCTGGACCAGCCACACCCGCAGATCCTTGTGCACCTTGAATGTTTCCCGTAAGAATCCAAGTCGTAGAACTGGATTTGTAATACACATCTCCTGTTTGCGTATTCAGGTAAAAATCTCCCATCGTTCCCAAGGCGGAGGCAGGAACAGTAGTACCGTAGCGCCATTGGTTTAATTGCACTCCCGCAGATTTAGCATAAAGCGCATAGGGTGCGCTCATCAAACGTTGAGATCCGTAATCTACGTAATTGGTTCCGTTCGCAAAATCTACGCCTAGGCTCACCCAATAATTCCCGGTTGACCAGTTAATACTAGGAAAAGTTCCAAGGATAACAGTACCCTGACCAATGACCATATTCACCATTCCAAAATTGGAAGTAGTCACTGATTGTCGTTCGGCGTATACTACCGTACCTGTAGCCGAGTTCTGTTTTATTTGAACACGAATAGCCACTAAGGAATTCGTGACTAAAGTTCCATCCGTTTTTCGAATAACCGCCTGATAATTAATTCCTTCTGGCGCTTGTGCAAGCAATCCAAAGCTGAAAGTAAGAAAAAGACCCAAGCAAAATAAGTGTAGTAGTCGCATGATAAAATTTTTTTCTAAATTACAAACTTATTTTATGTTAGGGAAGAAAATACGTTCGAATTAACCACCAAAACCGTTAATTTAACAATAGCGTCACTTTTCCATGTTGGGCCAACCTTCTTGAAGTAACGAACTAAAATACGTCAATTGGTTTTTAAGTCCAATATAATTGATGTAGCTTGCTTGATCGCTTGTTTTATGATAGTCCAAATGCAATCCAGTAGTATAGGTGAGACATGGAACTTGAAGGAAGTGTTTTGTATCCAGCATGTTAACGCGCTCTTCGGAGGATTGGATGATTTTAAAATCGAAACGTTCAGCCGAAAGAGGAACGGTGGTATTGGACGAAACGTAAAGCACCGGATTTAAGCTATCCATGCGGCCAATCATGTCAAAATTTAACATACCCGCTAATTTTTTCCAGCGGTGCCTCCAGTGTTTTGAAAGGAATTCCGACCCCTTCAACCCGATTTCATGACCAGTTAAGGCTACGAACAAATAATTCAGGTTAGTTGTGGGCTGATGTACTAAGATATTGTGCAACATAATGAGCATTGCTACGCCCGAGGCATTATCATCGGCACCCGGATGGACCGCGTGATTTCCAGGTGATTTAGACAATTCTCCACCGAATCCCAAATGATCGATGTGGGCAGTGATTAGTACAGTTTCTTTCGCATGCCGGTCGATGAAAGCACAATACATCTCGCTTTTTACCTGGAGCGTTGCGTCATTAACATAGTGGAAACACAGTTTTTTCAGGGAAGAAGAAGGGTGTAGTTGACTGCAAAAATACTGGTTGGAACGCTGTTGTCCCAAGGAACCGTCGGACCTTCCTTGCATGGTGTCACTGCTAAGCACGGTTACGTGTAGACGAAATTCCTCTATAATGCGGTCGGATGATTGTGCAAAAGCAGCCTGCGTTAAACAGACACCGAGTAGGATACCAAGAACCTGAATCAAAAACGCAACTATTTTTTAGGTTGTTTATCGGTCACTAACTGCGCTGGAATATTTCCGAATTGCAAGTTTTTGCCATCCCACCACATGCCAAGGCCGTTTCGTTCTTTGAGGTTGTCATTGAATAGCATTTGGTCAATGTTTCGCTCAAAATTAGCTTTGGTAACCGTTTTTAGAGCGGGATCTTCCGAGAAAGTACGGTTACCCACAGCAATCCATGTAAAGGACACCTGGTGATTACCGTTTTGAAGTTCCCTCACCGTAAATCCATCTTTTGTTATTTCGGCAAGATAAAGACCATTGCAATTGCCGGTTGGCGTTACTGTTACCGTAGGAATTTCACCTAAGGCATTAACAAATACTTTCCCAAAAGGAATAAAACAAGTTCCATTCACCAAATTCCCCTTCCCGTTGTCGTAAATTTTCGGTGATTCGGAGCTCATTGCATAAAGCGGTGTTTTTGTTCCATCCAAATTACCTGTAAGTTCAATATTCTTCCCGTAAGTATAGGTGTTCCCGGAGTTATAGGTGGCAAAAAATTCTCCTTTATTTATCAATCCAATTACTTCGCCGCGATTTACCGCCCCTGCTACCCCTCCAAAGAATCCACCACCAATGCCTACCATTTCTTTTTGGGTTAATAAACCGCCTCCTGAAGCATAGGCAGCTGACCCGTAAACGCCGTAGGAGTTGGAAGCACTATTTTTGTAGCCTAGCGATCCCCAATAAGTACCTGACCAATAGGCGCCAAGGGTGCCTCCGCAGCGCGTGTAGTCATTCCAATTATACCCTGCTGCGCCAAAAGAATATAAATCTCCCCAATAATTGAAACCTGCGGTGGCTGAGTTTGAGGTAGTATTCGAATAGCCTGTACCATCGTTTTGGCTGTCACGATTTCGGTAGGCATACATGGAATGTTGTCCATCTCCATTGGCTGTAAGTTGGGTTCTGTAGACATACAATTGCGCATTTAATTGCGGAGAAGCGTTGATCCCAAGCGAGGTGCCATCGTCTTGGATCATGGAATTTCCTAGTGAAGTGGAAGAAATAAATTTAGGTACATAGTTGGTCGTGCCGTTCGCGCCGCTCGGCCCTTGGGGCCCTTGAGGTCCAGTAGGTCCTTGGGGTCCCGATGGTCCTTGGGGTCCCGTCGATCCTGCGGGACCCGTGGCACCTGTAGGTCCTTGAGGTCCTTGCGCACCTGTAGATCCGATTGGGCCCGTCGCTCCTGCGGGACCTGTTGCCCCTATGATGGAAACTCCGGCGGGCCAAGTACCGTTGGCTTTAGGACCGAATAAGAAATTCGTGGCCGTATTAATGTAAAAATCTCCGTTGTTTCCAACACCATTTGCAGGGTTAACGTTTCCATTCAACATGGAAGTCCCTGTCAATCCTTGTATCCCTTGTATTCCTTGTATTCCTTGTATTCCTTGAGGTCCAGTGGCTCCTTGGGGTCCCGTCGCACCAATCAGGGAAACACCGTTGGGCCACGTTCCATTGGCTTTAGGACCAAACAGCAGGTTGGCGGCTGTATTAATATAGAAATCACCGTTGTTTCCGATCCCGTTGCTGGGATTAATCACGCCATTCAACATGGACGTTCCTGTCAATCCTTGAATTCCCTGGGGTCCTTGAGGGCCGGTTGCCCCTGTGGCTCCTTGGGGACCTGTAGCTCCCGTTAAACCTTGTGGACCCGTAGCGCCCGTTAAACCTTGGGGACCTGTAGCTCCTGTTAGACCTTGCGGTCCCGTAGGGCCTGTTAGTCCTTGTGGACCTTGTGGACCCGTTGCACCGGTTAATCCAATAGGTCCTTGCGGCCCGGTAGCACCTTGCGGCCCTACCAATCCCATGGGGCCCTGAAGACCTTGCGGACCCGTTAACCCTTGCGGACCAACCAAGGATACACCTGCTGGCCAAGAACCGTTGGCTTTGGGTCCGAATAATTCATTGGTTTGTGTGTTGATATAAAAATCCCCGTTGTTTCCCACCAAGGTTGAAGGACTGTTCATACCGCTTAACATGGAAGTCCCTGGTATTCCTTGTGGACCTGTGGGCCCCGCAACGCCCTGAGGCCCTGTTGCTCCAATTGGACCTACAGCACCAATCAATGAAACACCGTTGGGCCAAGTTCCATTGGCTTTAGGACCGAATAATTCATTGGTTGCCGTATTGATGTAGAAATCCCCGTTGTTACCTGTAATGGTAGAAGGGGCGGAAATGCCGTTCAGAATGGAGGTACCTGCAGGCCCCTGAACACCTGTCGGGCCTATTGGACCTGGTGATCCTTGTGGGCCGGTGGAACCTTGTGGACCGGTCGCGCCAACTAAGGAAACTCCAACAGGCCAAGTACCGTTGGCTTTCGGGCCAAATAAGAGGTTGGTCGCTGTGTTGATGTAAAAGTCGCCGTCATTTCCAGTAAGGTTTGTAGGATTGACGATGCCATTCAACATGGAGGTTCCAGTTAACCCTTGCACGCCTTGTGGACCCACTGGTCCTACCGGTCCCGTGGCTCCGGTCAATCCTTGTGGGCCTGTGGCTCCTGCTGGGCCTGTGGCTCCTGCGTTTCCTTGAGGGCCTTTTATGTTCCCGGTTAACGTCCATGTTGTGGTGTTCGATTTATAGTATACATCGCCTGTGGTCGTATTTAAGTAAAAATCGCCCATGGAACCTAAAGCGGATGCAGGAACCGTGGTGCCATAGCGCCATTGGTTTAATTGAACGC
>Ga0214921_10001712_pt1 | contig 36914 bp, 39 predicted proteins | sample LL1505_MetaG_FD_177992 | JGI IMG/M metagenome (GOLD analysis project Ga0214921, IMG submission 177992) | Freshwater microbial communities from Lake Lanier, Atlanta, Georgia, United States - LL-1505 | ecosystem: Environmental > Aquatic > Freshwater > Lake | place: USA: Georgia | collected... | reverse complement strand
TTTTTCTTTTACTTTCTTTCACATCTTTCTTTTACTTTTTAGCTTTTTTTCTTTTCGTATTAATTTATATATGACTTGTTCTATTACATGTGCTATGGCACTTATTTTTATTATTGGCAAAATTTATTTTTATTATGCAACAACTAACGATAAAGTTATTAAACACTATGTAGATAAATTACCTAATAATTTAAAAACTTTATATAATAAAATTGTTCAAGAAAGGTTGTATATTAGTTTATGTGGTTACGGCTTAGGAATTATTATTTCACTCTTTATTATTTATTACAATTTAAAATTTAAGAGAGAAAAGAATAATAGTTTGTATTTAGTATGTATAGTAATCACTACGACATTCATTATTAATTATTTTTATTATATATTATCTCCAAAATCTGATTGGATGTTAAATCACATTAATAATCAACAACAATCTAAAATATGGCTACAAATGTATAGAAAAATGCAGATTTATTATCATTTAGGCTTCGTATTTGGTATTATTGCTGTTGGGGTATTTGCTTTTGCTTTTAGATAATTTATGTTTTTTATTTTTTACATATTAAAAATAAAAAATTGAAATGAATTTTATTTTTTATACTTTCTATTATTATTATTATTCGCCTTTACTTTGTTTTACAATTTGCTTCCTTTTTACACTTTTACACTTTTATTATGAATTCTATTTATTTTCCCAAATTAGTTATTCATCCAACTCTAAATGATGTTGATTTATCAAATATTTTAGGTGAATTGACAGAACAACCAGTTGATGATTTGTTAGGCGACTTATTAGCAATTGATACTATTCATGATGATATACCTTTAGAAGAGTCAGATTATCAACGCATGATGAAATACTATTGTTTTTCGAGAAACTATATTGACAATGTTTATTCTTTGTCTAAACACAACTTTTGGGAAAAGTTTAGAACCGGAACATTCGATTATTTTGAAAAAAAAGAGTTAATAGTAGACGGTGATGTTGAATCTTTATATATGGAAGGTATGTATAACGTAGGATTAAGACGAACACTTACTCAATATTCAGATGACTATAAAATATGGATATTGCAAAATAAAGATCTTCTGAGGTATTACTCTAACATTGAACTGCTGATGTTTTCACCATTTGATGAAAATGATATTGAAAATGATGTTATAAAAGAACAGTTTGTGCAACTTAAAAATCAAGTGCTTTTTACGAGATCATCTATAATATTATGGAATCAAAGATGCGATTTCTTATCATTTCTTCACGATTTTAAACAACATGATAAAATAAATGTATCTAAAGTATTAAATGATCCTTTCTTCAAACGTGAAATTTGCCAATGGCTTTAAAAAAAATAAATTTTAAAAAATAAAATAAAAATAATAATAAAAAATAAAATAAAAATAAAAATAAAAATAAAAATAAAATAAAAAATGAAAAGGGTTTCCGTTAAGTGTTGTAAAATCTACCACTCATAAGAGTGAAGGTTTATCCCAAACCATTTTTTATTTTGGTTGATTATATAGTAGTAATTTATTTGTTTTAGTATTAATTTTACTTTTGATAGTTTTTACAGCATTCAATAATATATTATTTTTATTTGTTATTACATTATTTATTACTTCTGTATGCATTATCCTTTCATGTATTTGTTCGCCTTTATATGCTCTTAAGTAAATATTTTTTCTTTTTATTTTACAATGTTTACAGCCGCATCCTTCATCTATATAATGATTAACTTGAATATCATTATAATATTGATTTTCTAAACATATATTTAAATAAAATTTATACTCATCTGATGTAAATGGATTACATTCACTAGTCACTTTTGTGCTCCATTTTTGTATATATTCATTTCTCTCTTGTTCTGATAAATAAAAGTTAAAATATTTGCATGTTTTTATCTGGTCTAAAAAATTGTTCGGTATTCTGTATTCTTCTTTAAACTTTCTATATAATTTACCTATAACTTTATTATTAGTTTGATAATCATTTATTATCACTATTTTTGTATTAAATATTTCAGTAAGTATTTTACTCCAACTATTAGAGTCCATTAATCTTAATTTAATATATTTAATTCTATTAAGTATTTGAAGTGAATACTTTTTATTAAAATTAAATGGAACTGGATCCTCAATATCATATTTATCAAAATAATGTTCTTCCGTAGATAAATGTGGAAATAGTTTATTAAATCTATTTATAACTCTTGATATATTATAGTTATTTATGTTTTCTTCACTATTGTTAAAATGATAACATGATATTTTTTCAAAATATTCAGATATTTTTCGTTCAATCGGTTCTCTATAAACATCTATTATATAAACATGTTTTCCTTTATACAATAAATGTTCTATCATACCCTTTACTGTTATTTCATTATTATTGGTTAATACACGTAACATAATATCATCATGAATATGAATTATATTATAACTGCTACCTAATGATATTCTTAATGATGAAACCAATGTTGTAGAGCCTACTTTGGGTGGAGTATATATAAAAATATAATTATTTGAGATTTTATTAAAAAGTTTATTTAATACATCCTCTGTCATATATTTTTATATTATATAGTTAATATTTTATGCATTAGCGACCGCATTTTGTTTGTTGGATGATTTTCTTTGAGGTCTAACCTTATTGTTTGTTGAAGGTTTTTTTTCAGACGAACTAGGATGTGATGGTTGTCTTTTATTGGTAGTTTTTGCTAAAACATTTGTCCACGATGATTCGTTTGTGTCAATTGGTTGCTTGCTAAGCCTATAATTGTTTTTAGAAATTCTACTCTCATTTCTAGTTTCACACATTAGTTTTCCTCCATTAATTCCTCTTACATTGGTTGCTTGATGTTTATGTTCAGAACCTTCAATTGTGCTCACATTCAATTCAACATACTCACCTTGAAAAAGATATCTATATTGTTCATTAGATACTTCAATAGCAGTATGATGAACAAAAATATCTGTTCCAGCTAATTCACTATTATTCAAAGTTATAAATCCATATCCGGCTTTATTGTTAAACCATTTGACGCAACCGGTGTGTGTTCTTGATACTTCTGAAGTCATTAATTATATTTTATTACATTAATTTATCTTTATATTATTTTGTATAAATATAATATAATAAAAAGAAAAAGAAAAAGAAAAAGAAAAAGAAAAATATACATACACGTAATATAAAATTACTAAATTTCTGAGCTAAGCATATTCGTTAAATAACTATAATTTGGTGCTTCTTCAAATGTAAGACTTTTAATGTAATCCATATATTTTATTATAATGCTTGGTACATAATCATACTTTGTAATATTTTGTTTATGTTCCATTATTTGATTATTCTCTATAATGCATTGCCAACTTAAATTTATATTTACAAAATATATCAGCATATATCCTAATGATTCAAGGTCATCTCGTCTGCTTAGCTCTAAACAATTATGTGCGTTAATACTTGCAAATGTAGGGGTTCCTATAAGGCTTGATGTAGATTTTATTTGTATATGTTTATTATTTCCATTTAAATATGTTTTACATAATCCAAAATCTATTATAAATAATTTATTTACATTATTATTTAATCCGAATAAAAAATTATCTGGTTTAATGTCTCTATGTACTAATCCTTTATTATGAATTTGTTCTAATATAATAATTATTTGAACGCCAATTTGTAATGTTTGTTTAAGTGTTAAAACAGATTGTTGTTGTTTTTCTTTAACAACATTTAATGAGTCACCTAATAGATTTATTACCATATAGTAATTATTTGTATCTTTACCAAACCATTTAATGTTTGGAACAAATTTGCAATCTTTTAAATATTGATATATATTAGATTCATTTTTTATAAGCTTAGTTCCGTTATTTATTTGTTCAACTTTAATAGCAACTTGTTCTTTGGTTCTAATATTTGTACCTTTATATATTGTTCCAAACGTTCCTTCACCTATTTTGTATTCAATTAAATATTTATTTCCTATTATATTCATTTAAAGTAATAATTGATTAATATTATTATTTTAATATGTCTAAATTGTAAAAATATATAATAAAAATATATTTGATGTTATCATTAAAAATTGTTGAAGTATTAATAATGCTTTTGCAGAATTGGTTAATGGATTTAAATCCGAATACCCAACACCAGATTCAACAGTAACACTTAAAAATAAACAATCAATTGGGGCTGGTAATTTATTATTGTTATTTAAAAAATGATCTGAAAATATCCAATATATAAATGAAAATACAATTATTGAACATATCTTATATACTACACCTTTAACTAATTGTTTCATATATAATAATATAGTATATTATTATTTTATACATAAAGCGATTGAGCAGTAACAACGTATTTTAAAGTTATATTTGGTATATCTTTTAACTTATGTAAAAATTCAATGTTTCCAATTAATTCAGATACTTTTTCTAATTCATTAGATATATTATTTATTTTTAGTAGTGCTTTGACAAACTCTCCTAAAAATATTCCTTTTTCTAAACCTAATTTTTGTAATACATGTTTACATTCTTCAACGTTTTCACATAAACCCCATTCTTTAACATAATTAACCAAATCATAATGCATATTGTAATCTATTTCAGAATTAATATCGCAACGCAATTCTTTATCTTTATATTCTAAATACATTTCTGTTGTTTTTAAAATAATATCTTGAACTTGGTAATCTTCACACTTTGGATAAATGTCTTTAATCTCCTCTGATACGGATACATTTGTAAAACAACTTAGGAACGATACTAATTGTATAGCAGATAAATTAGTAATTATCTTATTGTGTATTAATTTTGCAAATACTAAACAATGAATTTCTCTCAAATGCATTGAAATAAATCCATAATTTGTTAAAGAATATGGAGACACAATTTGTTGTTCGGTTATTTGAACATCTGACATTGTAATGAAATTTTCATTTTGTAATAAATTTAATATACGATCAACCCCATATTTTATAAAATTAGTTGTCTTATCATAATGTTGTTGTAATTTGTTAATTTCATCTTGTTTATCTAGTAATTGTAAATACAATAATGTATCTTTTTCCAAATTATTAAATTGGTCAATCATACATTTAAGGTGTCTGTCAACTTCTTTTATTTTTTTATTGTTTGCGTATTCTTTCTTTTCTTTAAGTGCTAAGTATTCTTTTATTGAATCTATTGGTGTTTTACTACGACTAACATACAATTGTAAATTGTTTAATTCTTCACTTAACCATCCGATATGTGTAGACACTTCTTTAATTTCTTTATTTATTTCATTCATAATCATACTTTTTTCTGCATAATGCATAAATTTAAAATTACCTATACCAATCAGATTTAAAATAAGATTATAAGAAAACTTAAATTTAGATGTTAAAACTTGTGGATGTCCTCTCAACATAATTTTATATTTTGCAGTTTCAACTTTTTTGAATAAATTATTTAAATGAACAACATGACCTACAATATCTAGTCCTAGTCTCCCGGCACGTCCGCTGGCTTGAACAAACTCATGACCCATTAGTGTTCTAAATGTGGTTCCATCATGTTTATTAATATCTGTAAATATAGTTGTTTTTACTGGAAGATTTAGTCCGATTGCTACAGATTCAGTGCAAAACAGTAGTTTAATACGACCTTTTGCAAACAAAATCTCAACGATTTCTCTAAGTATAGGTATCATTCCAGAATGATGAATCGCAACACCTTTTTCTAAAAGAGATACAAGATTTATGTATTCCGGTAAATGTAAATATTCATCATAATTTGGTAACTTGCGAATAATTTGTTCACATTCACGATTTATAGTATAAGGCACTTTTGAGTCGAATTCAAGTAAATTAGTAGTTATTTCTTTTGCACATATTTCAACTTGTTTTCTGGAAAAAACATAACACAATGCTGGTAACATTTCATTTTGAACTAGATGTTGAGACACTTGATTTAATACAAAACTTCGTTTTAATCTTATATTTTGTGTTTCAAAAATATTTAACATTTTTGTTATTTTCAAATAATTTGTATCATTAAAATTACCTTTTGAATCTTGTACAACAACTAATTTATTTATAGCCCCTTTGATTTCTTCTTGGACAGATTTGTCTTTAATTGTTTTAAATATTCCAGATGTTACAGTGATAAAACTATAATGTGTCAAAGGAACTGCGCGCTCTTTTTTCATTGATAAATATACTATTTTATTTGAATTATTTGAATTATTTAATATATCTGATGAATCAGATGAATCGGCTGTATCTTTAGTTTCAATCCACTTAGCAAATTGTTCTGGATTGTCCAATGTAGCAGATAATCCAATAATTTGGATATGATGAGGTAAAAAGACAATACTATTTTCCCAAACATGTCCTCTATCTGCATCATTAATCATATGAATTTCATCAAATATAACACAACCTAGTTCAGAATGAATATCCATATCAAAAGAAACAGATGATGAATTAAAATTATTATTGCAAGATTGTTTTATTTGATATAATTTATTTAATAATATTTCAGTTGTCATGATTAATACTTTTGCGTCCGAATTTGTTTTAATATCACCGGTTATTAATCCAATACTTATATTTGGATATTTATGTGTAAAATCATAATATTTTTGATTTGATAATGCTTTGATTGGTGAACAATAAATTACTTTTTTTCCAATCGATGTAAAATAATCTATTGCAAATTCTCCCGGCATGGTTTTTCCACTTCCGGTAGGTGCAGTAATCAACACATGATTTCCTTCAATAATTCCTTCAATTGCCCATTTTTGAAATGTATATAAAGGATATTTATATTTATCAAAATATTCTTTATACTTAACTTCATTTTCCTTTGGATATTCTTTTATTGAACAAATTTTAACCATAATTATATATTATAATAATATATATTTATGCTACTTTACTAATATAATTAATATATAATAAATGATTAATATATAATCATTGATTAATATATAATCAATGATAGTAATGCATATTGGACTACCAAAAACTACAAGTACTATGTTATTATCAACATTAATAGAAAATACTGATGTAATTTTAATTCGTGATATATACTCAAGTGTTTTAATAAAAAATATTACTGTTCATGTTCCGTATTATTTAAAACTAAGCGACACAAATAAAATTAAAATAACTAATAGATTTTTGTCGTCTAAATTTATATATTCAGAAGCAACATACAAAAGTGTAATGAAAATTAACTTTAGAGAGTTAGATCCTCAAAAAATATATTTTATAAAATATCCACAATTTATTATTGATGACAATTATCACTCTTTAGTTGATAAAATACAAAAAGAAGGACACCTTGTAAAAATTATAGTTGGTGTGCGTAATTTAATTGATTGTACATACTCACTACATAATCACTTTAAGTCGCGTGGTGAAAGTATACATATAAATCAAACGCCGATGACTTTGTATAAAAACTATTTATCAAAATTTTATGAAAATATAGATGAAATTATAGAAAAATTACAAAAATATGATCATATCATATATAATTTTGATAACTTATTAGGATATACAAATAAAGATCTTGTATCAAAATTATTTGAAGACACAAATATTAAAATAAATATACCAGCCGATAAATTAACTAATGTTATAATTAACCATTATAAAGATACATATAACTTAAAAAGTATTAAAAATTATGAAAAAATAGAAAATGATTATTATACACATTTAAAAAACATAATTATTTTAGCTAAATAATACTGCAATAAAAACAAAATATGTTTCAAAAATAAAAGTATTTAACAAAAAAATTGAATTAAAATAATGTGAATTTTGAATATATAATTATTATTTTTATGAATATAAGTTATTATAAAATAATGCCTTTCAAGTTCGAAAATAATCAAATTAAATACAAGGTATTACCAATTATATCAATAAATTGCGATGTTGATACTAATAAATTGCAAGATATAATTGCATTTATTTTTAAACATTTTTGCAAATTAAGTATTTACGGATATAACGCAACAACAAATGAGTTCTGGGGAAAAAAAATAAAAAAAGAGTGTATATTACATTTTACATTGCAGATAATAAATAATGAGAATAATACATCATCAATTGTTATTAATACTATATTTGAAAAAAATAACGAATTAATTTGTTTACAACACGATATTAAACGTGCTATAAATATGATATTTTAAGTATACGCACGTTTAAAATTTTGTTCAAACTTATAAAATAAATGAAAAAAAGGTGTATTATGTTTGTTGTGTATTAACGAATCATATATTAATTTTAAATTTCCGGATAAACTTTGATTGTTTATGTGAAGCCAAATTATATACACAATAAATATACAAAAAGTAAAATAAATATCTTTCATTTTTATTATATTATTTCTTAAACTATAAAGTGGAATAACTTTTATTATCGTATTTATTGTAATAAATAAAATGATTGTTTTTATACTTGTTCTAAACCAAATCATTAATAATAATAATCCTATATTTTCGATTAAACCAAGAATCAATACAAATTTAGGGCTGTAATTTACAACTTTATAAATAAATAATAGATACCAAATAAATACCCAATATGAAAAAACTAAATCTATTCTTAAAGCTTCCATTTATATAAAATATTATATATTATCTTAGTTTACAATCAAATAAGTTACTTCAATAAAATACTTCAACAAAAATATTTGAGAGAAAAGAAAAAAAGAAAGAAAGAAAAATTTTTTCAAAGACTTTTTTTCATTTTTGAAAATTGGACAAAAAAAATGTCCAAAAATGAAAACCTAAAATATATCTTGGAAAACAAAATTCTTCCTTACGATAAAAAATTTTAACGTAACAAAAGTTTTTAAACATTAAAAAAATTGTTACGATAATTTAAAAAATTAAAAATATGATTTGAAAAAAAACAATTTAGGAACTTTTTGCGTCATTAAAAAAATGATGACAAATGATGACAAAAAAGTTCCAAAAAGTTCCGATATATTTTGTTGTAAAAATTGTGACTATATTACGTCACGTATAAGTCAATATAATAGACATATTTTGACTGCAAAACATAAAATGATGACGGATAATGACGAAAATGATGACAAAAAAGTTCCAAAAAGTTCAGATAAATTTATATGTATTTGTGGAAAACAATATAAGTACAGACAAGGTTTGTTTACTCATAAAAAAATATGCAAAATTAACACGAATGGTTATAACTACAATCATAGCTCAGAGACAAACCATAAAAATAATATAAATGAAGAGTCTGAAATAAAAATACTTACCAGTTGTATATTAAATGTTATACAAGAAAATAAATGTTTAATGCAACAAAACCAAGATTTAACAAATAAGATTGTAGATATATATAAAAATACAAATAATGGAACAACAATTAATAATATAAATTCAAATAACAAAACATTTAATTTAAATGTATTTTTAAACGAAGATTGTAAAGATGCAATGAACATCATGGACTTTGTTGATTCATTAAAGTTACAATTATGTGATTTAGAAAGTGTAGGTAAATTGGGGTTTATAGAAGGTATTTCAAATATTATTGTAAAAAATTTAAATGCATTAGATATTCACAAAAGACCTATTCATTGCAGTGATTTAAAGAGAGAAACCATGTATGTGAAAGATGAAAATAAATGGGAAAAAGAAAATGCTGAAAAAAATAAATTAAGAAAGGCCATTAAATATATTGCACATAAAAATACAAAACTACTACCCGAATTTAAAAATAAATATCCGGATTGTATTTATAGTGATTCAAAAAAATCGGATCAGTATAACGCATTAATTATCGAATCAATGGGAGGTAGAGGAGATAATGATTTAGAAAAAGAAAATAAAATAATAAAAATTATTGCAAGAGAAGTAATAATAGATAAATAAAACAAATAACATATTTTTATTATTAAAAAAAATATTATTGATGAATAAATATTTAGAAGATCGAAAAATATTTATTTTTTTACAAAGACTTTTTTTCATTTTTAAAAATTGGACAAAAAAAATGTCCAAAAATGAAAACCTAAAATATATCTTGGAAAAAAAATTATCTTCCTTACCATAAAATTTGGTATCGTCATAAAAGTTTTTAAATATTAAATAATTGTTACGATAATTTAAAAAAATATAAATAAAATAATTTCAAAACAATATAAAGGGTTTTTTATTGTTTCCAAAATAGGAAGTAATGGAAAACCCCAAAAAACCCCAAAAATATACGTGTAATTTATGTTACGGTGTATCAAGCAATAAAAATTATTATACTATAATTTCATCACCACATAAAAACGATGTCAGTCACAATGGAAACAATTTGGAAACAAAAAAAACCCAAAAAACCCCAAAATATATAAATCTGCCTATTGAAATAATAAATAAAATACTTATCTATGTTGCACAACTAAATAATGATATTATTGCACAACAATATGTGTATAGTAAAAATATGTTTTTGTCAGCATTCAGTATTAATTTTAATTCTAATTTATTGCGAAATATTCAATCTACACTATTAATGAAACAATTTTATCCAATCATGGATTTTAATTTAAATTTTAAACTTAATAAAGAACTATACGACAATGGTGTATCACATTATAAAAAACGGATTTCAATCTAACATCTGTAATTTAATTTTTTTGTATACATTATCTTCTTCATTAAATAAAAATAATTTAAATTTTTTAACTCTGAAATCATCAATATTTTCTCTCAAACTAATTTTGGTAAACATCTTTAAACTTAACAAAAAAACATCGTATTTATATGTACCATCTGATCTATTTGATTTATTAAATATGTATCCTTCGTGTTCTTTATCTATAATTGTTTCATCATTTGAACAAATATCTAACAAAGAGCATTCATTTTGTATTTTTCTAGCAGATTTCATACTTGTATTTATATAATCTATTTTATTTATCCATTTTTCATAAAATTTGTAAGCTTCTTTAGATAAGTTAACTCCCAAAATAATTTCTTGAAATTTAATCATATTTAATAAATCAACTAAACGCCTAATAGGTGATGTAATGTGAATATATGCATTTAAGTCAAGTTGTTTATGTATAATACATTCTATATCGGTAATATTTAATTCAGATATATTAATGTATTCGCCGCTATAGGTATATCGCATGTTGATATGTGTTGAAACCTCTTGAGGAACATATAATGGTATTTCTATTTTATTATTATTATTAATTATTGAGGATCGAAAAATTCCTATATGACGTTTCAACATATTTTGTGCGCAATTATGGTTCATTAATATCATTAAATAAGCAACAACATCATGACTAGATTGTATATAGTTAAAATACTTATATCTAACCGATAGCTTTTTAGTTATCTCAAATATTTGTCTATATTTTTCGTCGTTTAATAATTCTTTTTCTTCGTAATGATAATTTTTTGAAACATTAATAATACAATTTCTAAATTCGGTATTTATTATATCCCCATTTTTTACATATACATCCATAGTAAATGCTATACGATTGGTATTTTCTTGTAGGCTACAGTATTCTTCAGATAATATTATAGGTATCATAGATCGTTTTTTATCTGGCAAATAAATAGTTGATACTCTATCGGTAAAAGATTGCCAAAGATTTAATGCATCAATTAAAATGGCAACATTAGAAATATAAATACTTAATTTATATGTATCATCATTTAAAATGTCAATACTTACTGCATCGTCGTAATCTTTTGTAGTTTCAGAATCTATTGTGAAAATGTGCATATTAGTTCTATCTTCAATATTTGGATACGTGTATTTAATATTTTCTATTAATATTTCGTATGGTGTTAAAGTAGTTTTTTCAACAACTTCTTTATGAAATTTTTTAATGGATACATTTAAATTTTTGCAATATAACTGATACTCATAAAAATTGATTAAAACATTTATAGGTCCAATTACATTAGTCAATATACCAATTGGATGTTTATCTTTCCATTCAACAAAAGAAAATGTTACATATAAGTTAACAAACACTTTAGAAAATCCTATATGCTTTATTTCATATGAAACTAAAAATGGAGGTATACATTTGTTGTATGGAATACATTTATACAACGATTTACAGCCATTTGGTTTTTTACCATATGTTTTATTTCCGGATACAATTAATACTCCGGGTATATTTTGCATACTGCGAACACATGAGCTAATGATTTTAATTTCATTATTTTCAGAATTTATATCGAATGTGTCATCTGTAAATAATTTTTGTTCAAATGGTCGTATATCTAATTTTTCATTATTTGTTGTTAATATGTTTTTTGTATCAAAAGATGAATAATTTCTGTCATGTATTTTTATTTGATGTGTCATAATATTTGTTTGTTTGGGTTTATGTATAATATTATATTAATTTTTTAAATAGTTGAATTTTATACTTATACTTTAAAGAAAAAGTAAATCAAATGTATTACTCTAAATTACTTGTTATTTTTTTCAACATAATTTCTATAAAGTTCTACACAATTTAACATATTTGGATAATTATAGGAGTCAAACATTTTTTTTAACCATATCATTATTTCTTCATCTTTAAATATATGTGAAAACATAATTTGTTCTTTTAATAAATCATCTTTGTGTTGATTTTTCATTTGTTTTAAATCTTGTCTTAGAATAATATATGCTAATAGTTTTAAAAATTCATTTTGTATATTGTTTGTAAAATAATTATTGCAAACAGTAACATACCATCTTGTTTTTTTTTCTTCTAATGGCAAAAAATTTACACCTATTATAAGATGTTTATTTCTGTCAAATGATACTTTAGACCAAGTAAATGTGGGATATTCATACATATGAAAATTATTTGTAAATTGAGTATTTGAATTTAATTTTTGAACGTTTTTATTTGAAATATAATCAAAAGATAATCCTATCTTTTTATCTGAATATTTATAATGTTTTATATTTTTTGGAGGAATATTATTACCAAACCCAAATAATCCGCCGTGAACATATTCCGGATGTCGCAAATCCATTGAATTATATGCGCTATCTTTTAATGAACACTCCATATCAATTTCCAAATAAGATTTTTGAAATTTATTATTATTATAAAAAGGTAAAGATAAAGGCTTGGGATATGATGAATTATATGACCAGAATAATTTACCTTGATACTCAATTGTTTCACCAAAACGTTCTTCAAATGTATTTTCTAATCCATGGTATTTACATTTTAGACAACCATCATTAGTAATATCGCCATTATCTAATTTTGAACCCATATGTTTGCATATATTTATAGTTGTGGTAAATTTATTTTCGTTAGGATTTTTCCATACAACTAAAGGTAATTCTCCTATATTAATTTTATATGGTTTTGAAAAGTCTATATTGTTCATTATTCCAATACAATTCCAATTATTAAATATATTTGTTTTTATTTCAAATGAACATGTATTCGTATTTAGAAAATAAAATGTAGTTAAATAAAATACGTATACATAATATTTATAAAATATCATTTTGATTGTTATAACTATATTATTTTTAAGTTATTATAATATAAAGCTTAATATGATATAATAAATATGTATACGTATATAATTATTTTTTATTTGTACAATTTAATACAATATAATAATGGATTCACAGTAAATCCTATTTATTCAAAATATAATAAAATTAACAAATTTAAAAAACAAAAAATGTTAAATAATGAATACATAGAATTAATACAAAAATCCAAAGATTTTTTTTATAAAGAAAATATGATAGAACTAATTAATGATATAAATTCAAATAAAGTATCTGAAATATTCATTTCTAAAGATTATACGCAATTAATAAGTGTAGACAATATTATTTCTACTAATATTTATGAAAAATTTCATTTAATTCAATCAGCACCTATTCAAACTCAGTACATTTTAAATAAAGGGTATGATAATAATGTTCCTATTTACGTTATAGATTTTTATTCAAACACAAATGTTTTTTCATTCATTCAAACTATTATCGTAACTATATTTAATATATCTAGTTATTTAATTCCATTGTTTTTTATTGTTTTATTTTTGCGTAATTTAAATTCATTTAGTTCACAAATGAATTCAATGAATTCGATGAACTCAATGAATCTTATAAATCGTAATTCAAATAAAGAAGATAATCAATTCATTACACCAAATGTTTCATTAAATAGTTGGAGCGGAAGTCAAGAAGTGCTAGAAGAATGTAAAGAAGTTATTTCATTTTTAGATAATACAAATGACTTTGAGCTTGCTGGAGCTGAAATGCCCAAAGGTATTTTGTTAGAAGGACCTCCGGGAACCGGAAAAACCCTTTTAGCAAAAGGAATTGCTTCAGAAACAAATTCTTCTTTTGTTAGTGTATCTGGAGCTGAATTTGTTGAATTATTTGTTGGAATGGGAGCATCAAGAGTAAGAGAATTATTTAAAAATGCGAGAGAAAACTCTCCGTGTATTATTTTTATTGATGAAATTGATGCAATTGGTAAACAGAGAGGTTCTGGTTCTACAGTATCAACAAATGATGAAAGAGAACAAACTCTAAATCAACTTTTATTTGAAATGGATGGATTTACAGATAACGATGGGATTTTGATTATAGCAGCTACTAATAGAAAAGATATTTTAGATAAAGCATTATTAAGACCCGGAAGGTTTGATAGAATAATTAAAGTTCCACTACCAGATATGTATTCTAGAGAAAAAATACTGAATTATTATTTAAGTTTAAAAAATATAGAACCCAATATTGATGTTAAATCATTGGCAGAAATTACAGATGGTTTTTCTGGAGCAGAATTGAAGAATTTAATAAATGAAGCAGCAATATTTACTGCACGCCAAAAAAAGATTGTTATAGGCGAAAAAGAGTTATTCAATGCGTTTGAAAAAATAATTGTTGGATTAATTCGAAATAACAATGATATATCTTTAAATACGAGAACTCGTGTAGCTATACATGAAAGTGGTCATGCATTAATGGTTCTTAAATATTCCAACTATTTTAATTTACAAAAAGTTTCTATTCAATCAACCTATTCCGGAGCTGGTGGGTATACGATTTTTAATGAAAATGCAGAAATTAAAGAAGGTGGGTTGTATACACGTGATTTACTAAAAAAACGATTAATTATAACAATGGGTGGAAAAGCTGCGGAAAAAGTGTATTACGGTAATGACTTTATGTCTTTAGGCGCTATTCAAGATTTGAAAGAAGCAAATCAACTAGCTCAAAAAATGATTGGAAATTTTGGTATGGGTGAAAAGCTGGAAGTATTTTTTAATGAAAATATTAATGACGATAGTGGTGTAGGTTTTTATAATAATAAATATTCTGAATATACTAAATTTAATATGGACAAAGAAACAATGCAATTAGTTATAGAAGCTTACAATGAAAGTTTGCAAATATTAAACGAAAATAAAGATTTACTATATAATATGAGAGATTTATTGTTAAATAACACTGTTATTAACAAAAAAGACATTCCTAATTATTTTTTATAGATTTTACATTTTTCTTATATTGTTAAATTATACGTATGCAAAAGTATTGTAAATAATTATATGAGATAAAAAATATAATATTTATCATACTAAATATTATATTTATCGAATTTTTATAAATCAAAATCGTCATTCATTAATATTACAAATTAATATTCATATATTTAATAAATTATATACGCTTTATTTGTGCCACCATATTTTTTACTTGCCCAAATAGTTGTTAATGTGTATTTTGTATTTTTATTTTTAAATTTACATTCATCTATATTGTAAATTTTTTTAACTACGTCGTTAAGAGTCATTTTAAAATATACAATTTTTCCGTATAACAATGTATTATTTTCTTTTGGATTATCACTAATATTCAAAATATTATTATTTTCATCATAACTATGAACTAATACATAACCATCCAAAAATTCAAATGTATTATTTATTTTTTGTATCAAATTTACGTTAGTTAAGTTTTTGTATAAGAAAAAAGTGGTCATTATATAGATATGAATAAATAAAAATATACAAAATAATTTATGCAACCAAAATTGAATTACATTGGTTGCACATTCGCTGGTCCTCAACCTCCTCTAAGACCGCGCTTACGTGTTCGTCTATGTTTTGAACGTCTATTACGTTTAGTAGTGGATTTTTTAGATGACGAAAATAAGGAAGAAAACCATTTTTTCAGTGATAAAGACATTTATATGTTATAGTAAGAAAATATATTAATTTATAAAAATTATTTTATGTCTAAAGTAGTTCCAGAATTATTATCATTATTTATATTTTTAATTATTTTCCGTTTAATATTTTGTAGTTGTAACGCATATAATAAATAATGTGGAAGAACAGAAATATTGCTCATATATGTTCCATAATAAAAACAAGATATACTTGTATTTGGTTCATTAAATTTAATGCTATACCACCAATATGCTGGTATAAAAAGTATTTTATCAGCAGATAATGTATAATTAATACATTTTACTTTATTAAAATCATTTTGATATTCTGCTGCTGGATTCCATGGATTAATAGGTGATTTAAACTCAAATAAATCATAATCATGTTCTGGACTTAAATATTTAATGCTACATGGCGGGGCTAATTTTATTTCAGCAGAACCTTCTGTTAAATATATATAATTTCTATAATTGATTTCGTATTTAAATGGTGTGAAACTATTTTTGCTTCCAAATAAAATATCATATTTAGAGTTTAATGACATGTAAGGTTTTAAAAACTCGTCATGACGTTTTATTTTATTATTTATTCCAGTTTCTCTTAAAAACTCGTCATTTTTTTCAGAAAAGTATTCAGATTTTTTGTCTTCATTAAAAAGTTTTGCAGCATGTTCGAGTGAAATGGGAATATGAACATCTGAAGAATTATCATTATCATTAGAATTTCTTACTTTTATTTCGTATGATGCATAATTATTCAATATATGCGTATAATTTATATGTTCAGTTAATTGTTTTTCGTTTATATTAAATATAAAAGGTTGTCGAATATCACAAACTTCTTCTAATTTATCTTTAGACATATCTTCTAGTTCGTATATTTCTAGATCATTGCTTTGTTTTAAATGAAATAAAACATGTAAATAAATAAATAATACAATACCAAAAATACATAATCCAAATATTATTTTTATCATATTTATTACATAAAAATAATAATAATTTTAACAAATTGTAACGAAAGATAATTATTTATATAATCCTATTGTATTTGAATCTGCTAAACTATCATTTTGTATTTCTTCACCATTGGACATACTTAAATCTAAACTATCAGACAATAATGGACTATTAGACAACGATGGACTATTAGACAAAGTTTGTTCTGTTATAGTTTCTGCATCAAAAGTTATTTTTGTAAGTGTATTAACATTTTCTTTTTCTACATTAATTTGAGCTAGATAATATTCATTAATTGGTTTAATATAATTTTCAATTTCTGCAATGGCACTTTCTTGATCTTCAAATCTCTCTCCAGTTTCTTTTGATAATAGCTCAAATTTTAATACAAAGTTCATTAAAAGATCTTTTGTTTCTTTTAATTCTTTTTCAAGTTTATTTACTTGCTCAAAAGTCGTTTTTTTCTCGATAGAGTCAAGTCTACTAATGATATTTGTTAAAACACTGTTATCAAACATACTATTATTCGAATTTGTATTTGAATTGCTAGAATGAGAATGTGAATTATCATTATTTTGCATTTCAATCATATGTTGTTCAACTCGTCCTAATCTTAATGTAATGAGACCAATTGCATCAGATACGGTAAGTTTTGTAAATGGTAATCCATTTGGATTAGGTTGTTCCATTTGTTGTTGAATAGGTGCTTTAGCTATTCTAACATTATTGTTTGCTGGTAACGGTGCAAACGCTGCATGAGATGCGATAGATGTTCCCGGACGAGACATCATTGTCTCACCAGTTCGTCTTTGTCTTGCTGAAGCAACTGAACGTGACATACTCATATTTAATAATAATAATGCCTAAAATGTTTTTAAATTACTTACGCATGTGAAGATATAATAATAATAAATACTAATAAATAATAATAAATAATAACAAAATATATAATTTATATAATATATATTTTCCTTAATAATATAAATTTTATTTTTTACATGTTTTATTTTTTGAATATTTGTGTTTTTTTGAATGTTTACATTTTTTTGAATATTTACATTTTTTTGAATATTTGTGTTTTTGTGTACCTTTTTTTCCTCCAGAAAATCTGTTAAAAACTAATGGAGTTTTGGTATTTAAAAAACAATTAAATTCTTTTTCTAATTTAATATTTTTTTTTGAGTTTTTACTCGGCGGATCTTCGCCTTCACGAACTTCAACTTTGATAATTCTATCATACTTTTGATCTGTCAAATATGACGCTGAATTATTTTTTTGTCTATAATTAATACTATTTACGTATAATATTAAATCCCAAATATTTTGTTTTTTTATTTTTCCCATTCTTTGATCACATTCTTGTAATTTATGTGATTTTGAATACATTTTACAAATACTTTTTAATGTATCTTTCATAAGATTTGAATGTGCAACTACATATATGTATTCGTCTGTATCTTTAATTGTGTTTCTAATCCAATCAATAAATAATAATAATCCTTCTTCGCCAAAATATTCATAATATGGATACATTTGTTTAGATAAATATGAAAATCTACTTGATGGAATTTTACATATATTCAAATCTATATTACTTCTATAAGCTGGCATTATTTTAAATTCTTCATAATTTTTGGTACCAGATGTATCATTTATATAAGCATTAATAATACTATCTAAATATTCGTACATTTCCGATTTAATTTTATTTGATGTATTACTTGACGAAGTATTATATTCGTTTATAGATGTATCTAATGTATTATTTTCATTATCTAATGTATTATTTTCATTATCTAATGTATTATTTTCATCATCTAATGTATTATTTTCATCATTTTCTTCATTATCATCATTATTATCATCTTCTTCATTTGCACCGCCTCTAATAGTATTTGAACACGGTTGTTTAGATAATTTAAGATTACTTTTTTTTGCTATTTTTACAAAATAAGGATTAAATTTTATGTTTTGAACATTATTACCGTCATATATTAGTTGATTATTTGTGTATATAAATGTATAACTTGTATAATTTATACTTTCATTTATAGGAGGAAATTGTATAACTATTCTATTTCCATCCGTAAGAATTTTATCAAGATTATCACTTATGGTATGTATATGTGATTCAATACTATTTAAATATTGTGTTTTGGGTTTAATAAAATTTATGGCATAGTCTTGCAAAACAACTAAATAATCAAAAAACTCCATTAATTTAACAAATTGTGATTTTAAAGGTATAGGTAAATTACCTTGATCAATATAATTGGCAATGTGAAATTCTTTTATGTAAGGCGAAACAATAAGAGTTAATTCATTAGAGTTATTTAAATGTGGCATATATTCTATAATAGCAGTCATCCATGTTCTAACTAAACAACTAACATAAACTTTATTATTAAAGGGACCTTTAATATCGCGTGTCATTGTTAATCCGGTTATAATTCCCCATACAGACAATGGTGGTTCTGCAATTTTTTGGCTAATATCATCTGTTATGTTATTACAAGAACGTAGATGTCGTGAGATACAAAATTTTTGTGTATCATTTGAATCATAGTATTCTGATTTATTTGTGTTAAAATCAGTAACAACTGGTTTTATTTCAGAATATTTATTAATTGTATTAATTGGTTCATATTCTGATTTTGGTTTAGATTTACCTACACCCATTATTATATAATATAATTATATAATAATCAAATAATACAAAAATCTAATTATATCCCATTGTATATTTTATACAACCATATCCATTTTAATATGTTTATGACAATTATAATCATATACTTCAATATCAGAAATCAAAAAATTATTAATATTTTCTCTACAATTTATAATGCTTAATGTTGGAAATGTTAATGGTTCTCTAATTATTTGTTCTTTTAACTTTTCTATATGATTACTATAAATATGTGCATTCCCTAAAAAATAAACAAGTTCAAATGCTTCTAATCCACAAATATGTGCAATAAGATGTGTTAAAAAACTATAAGACGCAATGTTAAATGGTACACCTAATCCCATATCTCCACTTCTTTGGTATAAACAACATGACAATTGATTGCCATTATGTACATTAAATTGACATAATACATGACAAGGAGGCAACGCCATTTCATTTATTTGACATGGATTCCAAGCGGTCATGATTAATCTACGACTATTTCTTGTATCAACATTTTTAAGCGATTCTATAATTTGCCCTAACTGATCAATACCTTGAGTTAATGGTTTACCGGTATTTCTATCATATTCAGCATTAAAGTGTCTCCATTGAAACCCATAAATAGGACCTAATAATCCGTTATTATAATTATTTAGTCCTCTTGTATTCATAAATTCTTTAGAAGAATTATCATCCCATATATGAACATTTTGTTTATTTAGTATATTATTGTCTGTTTCACCTTTAATAAACCATAACAATTCTTTAAGACATGTTTTCCAAGCAATTTTTTTTGTTGTAAAAATAGGGATAGTATTATTTTTAAGAGAGAAACGCATTGATGCCCCAAATAAACTAATCGTTTCACCATTACGTCCATCTTCAGTATAACCATTTGCTAAAATATTTTTAATTAAATTTAAATACTGCATTTCTTCATGTTCTACCATTGAATAATTATATTATTTGTATTATATTATTTGTCGATATGTTTATATTTTTTATTTAGAATATATAAATATTTACAAAAAAATAGATGTCTATAAAAATAAAATTAATTATAATTTAAGGATTAAAATAAGAAAATATATATGCAATATATTTTTATTATAATATATTATATTAAACATGGATGATTCAAATGATACTAAAACAAATTTTTTTAAACACGTATTTAGTTTTGATAATGATTCAAAAGTAGAAATATTAAATATTATTCAATATGCATTATTAGCAATAATTCCAATTATAATATTAAATAAATCAATGTCAAAATATATACCAGATGCTGATGAACAAAAAGGAAGTTTAGAAATATCTGCCGAAGTAATTCTTCAAATACTTATAATGTTTATTGGACTTATGCTAGTTCATAGAATAATTACATATTTTCCAACATATAGTGGAGAAAAATATCCAGATTTTAGTATTACATATATTATTTTGTCGGTTTTATTAATAACATTAAGTTTACAAACAAAATTAGGTGAAAAAGTAAGTATACTATTTGAACGACTTGTAGAATTATGGGAAGGCAAAAGTGAAAATAAAGGCAAAAACAACAAAAAAAATAGTTCGCAAAATGCAAATTCAACCCAACAAATAAGTATGCCAGCAATAACTCAAAGTGCGGCGTTAAATACACAACAAATGTATAACGATGGAACATCTATAAATTCATTACCAATTAATTCATCATCGACTTCACAACAAGCTTTGCCAAATTATAACAATATGTTTAGACAAGATACTACACCATTAGTGGATGCAGCATCACCCGGACAAACCGAAGGGTTTTATGAACCAATGGCGGCTAATTCTGTATTAGGTGGAGGTTTCGGAAGTGCTTGGTAAATAATAAAAATTAAATACATAATAAGAAATAAAAAATATATTGAGTTATTATATTTTATCTAAATATAATATACTATGACCAAACACATAAAAAAGACAAAAAAATATAAAAAACCCAACGAAGGTATAAAAAATATAAAAAATAAATTTTTTAAAAATAATTAATGGTGTAAAATGCAAATGGTTTAATATATTATTTAATAAATTATTTAATAAGTTATTAAGTATTATAATATGGATATTGCTAAACTATTAGAAGCATTAGAAGACAAAACAAACGAACATTTGTTAAAATTTACTCCAAAAAAAATAAAAGAATTAAATGCAGAAATGATAGGTAAGATAGAAATAGTAGATAATAAAACAAAACGTGAAATTCTCAAAAAATTAGATAATTATAAGTATGTAGATGAAATGGATGAATTAAAATATGGAACATATATTCGATGGATTCCTTTAGATGATATAGATAATATACACCTAACTAAAGGTGCAATATTTTGTGAAATAAAAATAACAGATGATGGTGTTTATCTCATATGTAAAAATTATGGTAATAGCCATAAGTATTTTCGAGTAAAATTTGACGAATGTTTAGTTTTTCAAAAATTAACTAATTCTGAATTAGTACTTTTAAATGCTATAGCCGAATTAGAAAAATAATATAATAATTTTTACATAATTTTATTTGTATATAGTATATTTATGAATACGAAAAAAAATAGAAAAAAATGGTCTGTAAAATATAAAAAAAGTATTAATTGCAGTCGGCCTAAAGGGTTTTCACAAAGACAATATTGTAAATATGGAAGAACTAAAAAAAAGAATGGTAATAAATAAAAATATAAATAATTTTTATGTTATTTTTTATCTATATTATTATATTTCTCAACCTTTGATGGTATTCTACATACTTGAAATGGAGGTATTCCATAACATGTTTCTCTCTCAAAGTTACCAGTATCGCTGTTATATCTTAATCTTCCAGAACGTTTGAATATATTTAAACCATTAATTCCAAAACTTGTTTCTATAAATCCACCTTTTTTAACATAATTATTTTTCTTAATATATTTACGTGTTTTATTTTTACGTTTATATGTTGTTTTGTATTTATATATTTTAGATGTTTTCATATACAATATACAAATATTTTATTTACGTGATTTTTTAAAAGTAACGGATTTTTTATTTTTACATTTAAATTTTCCTCTAGTATAACCCTTTTTGTTAAAAATAGACCTAGTGCAAATACCGATTGAGCGTGGTTCATTTAATGGGTCAACTTTTTTGATGCATTTACATAATTTAGTAGACAAAATATTTTCTGCATCTTTTTTGAGTTGTTTATTAGATTTAGGTATAGATTTTTTATAAAATTGTAATATTTTTATATAATCGGTATTTGTTAATGACATAGTCTATATAGTATTTAAATATATAATTTTTTGAACATAATATTTTATATATGATATTTTGAAACATTATGTTTCATAAAAAATAATATCTATAAAAATATAATAGTATATAAATGAAAATTGTTGTATTTGACTTAGATGAAACATTAGGTTATTTTACTCAATTTGGAATATTTTGGGAATGTTTATCTAAATGCACAAATGTATCTCCAAAATATTTTTACGCAACATTAGATCTTTATCCAGAATTTATAAGACCAAATATAATTCATATTTTAAAATACTTAGTTAACCAAAAAGAAAAGGCTATTTGCAATAAAATAATGATATACACCAATAATCAAGGTCCAAAAGAATGGGTACATAATATTATGACATATTTTGAAGATAAAATAGAGTCTAAATTATTTGATCATGCAATACGCGCATTTAAAATAGATGGTAAACAAATAGAAATTTGTAGAAATTCACACAATAAAACATACGGTGATTTAGTTAAATGTACAAAAATACCTCTAAACGCTGAAGTATGCTTTGTCGACGATACGTATTACCCGGATATGGTTACGAACAATATATATTACATTAATATAAAACCGTATTACTATGATTTAGATTTTGATGAAATGATAACTAGATTAAAAAAAAGTAAAATATATACAATGATGGAAATACAATCCGATGATCTATTTGAACAAAAAATGAAAAATAAATTTAAAACTTATAAATATCAATACATTAAAAAAACAAAAGAAGAACATGAACTTGACGAAATATTAGGTAAGCAAATAATGATACATTTGGAAGACTTTTTTGGAACAAATATACAACCCAATAATACGCGTAAAAATAAAAAATATTGCAAATCTAAAACTTATAAAAGTAAAATATAATAAAAATATTCTAATAATATATGTGTTTTAACTATAAAGTATCACTATTTACTTTTATAATTGGAACATTATTTTCTGTTATATTGATTAAATATGGTAATCCTAAATATGTAATTGAAAATAAAGCGAGTGGAATATTTTTTATATTTATTTCTTTAATTCAATTTATGGATTTTTTATTTTGGATAGATATAAACAATAAGTTTGGAATAAATAATGTAATGTCCATATTAGGTCCGATATTAAATGTTGGACAACCTACAATACTTTATTTAATTAAATACTTAATTTATAAACCGAACATAACAACTTTTGCAAATTTTAATTTACCAGTTGCAATATTAAATGTAATATATTTTATTAATTTTGTCTCAATGTATATAACATATTTATTGAAAGATAAACATATTACTAAAGTACACGATGGTCATTTAACATGGCCATGGATAAAATATTCAAATCTTTATTTTTATTTATTAATGCTTGCCGTAAATATTTTTTATTTATTTAATTTTAAATATGCTTTATCATTATTTATAATAACTTATTTTTTTTTATTCATTAGTTATAAATATTTTTATTATAACGCCGGCGAGTTGTGGTGTTTCTTTGGGTCTTTTATTCCGTTAATAATGTATTTTATTTCGTTTTATGTAGATAAATTATTATAAACAATTATAAACTTATAAATAATTATAATTATTTATTTAGAGGTTGTAGTTCAATTGAATTTGTTTCATTTTCATCAATAAACGTATGTTTTGAAACAAATTCTTTTTCATTTAATAACATTCTGATTGTAAATACAGTTGTTATCTCTGAATATATTACCCTAAGAATTGCTATATCCGCTTGAGATATAGTTATCATTACAAATAACCCACTTGTTAATCCGTTTATTAACCACATTAAATTAGCTAAAATTTGTAATTCATCTTTTGTAAATTCAGTAATTACTTTTTTGTCCGGATTATAAATATTGAACCCTAATATTGGAGAAGCTATTTCATTGATAAATACTCTACTGAACTCAGTAAATAACAAAAATAGTTGCAATAAAATATATTTTTGTACTGTGTCGATTTTTATGCTTAAAACATATAGTTTATCATTTGGACCATAAGTTATGTAAGAATTATCTTCATTTTTACACAATAATATAACCGTCAAAATAATAAAAAATAATATAAAGTTTAATATAACACAATATCTTAATTTGATATTATTTTTCATACGATAATTATCATAATTTATTAGTAATTTTTATATTATTTTTATATTATTTTTATAATACAAAAATATAAATTTATAATTTTATCAAAATTTGTAAAATTTGTAAAATCTTTGCATCTATGCATTACTATAAAATTGTAATGTTCTTGCACTTGGATCAGTTGCATTAGTATATTTAGGCATCCAAAAATAAGGCACAACATTTTCACAATTCGGATAATAAGTGTCAAACAATTGCTTATAATAATATTTTTCAGTTTCAATAGTCGGCTCTTTTTCTAAAAGAACTGCAATTTGTTCTTGCAAAATATTGTATAGAGATCTGTTATGTAAACTAACACCATCACTAAATGCTTCTTTTTTTCTCCACAGTATTAATCTAGGTAATATACCTTCAAAACTATTTCTGAGCAAATACTTTTCACATTCTTTAAAATTAGCGTGATTTCTAAAATAGGGTGGAATAGAAAGACAATAATTTACAAATGTCTTATCTAAAAATGGCGTTCTTGGTTCTAAACCATGAGAAGATATTGATTTATCTGAACGTAAAACATCAAACAAATGAATATCTTTCAATAATCGTCTAGTTTCTTTATCAAATTCTATATCATCGGGACATTTATTCATATAAAGATAACCTCCAAATAGTTCATCTGATCCATCACCATTAAAAATAACTTTAGCTGAGCTATGCTTAGAAATATATTTACCTAATAAATAATTACCAATACTTGCTCTTACAGTGGTAGTATCATAACTTTCAATTGCATGAATTAGTTCTGGTATAATATTAAACATATCTTGTTCAGTAACAATTATTTCTGTATGTTTTGTTCCTAAAAAATCTGCAACTATTTTTGCATGTATCAGATCATCTGAGCCAGCTAGACCTATACTGTATGTTTCAAGCTGTACATCATAATTTTCTCTTTTGTAAAATTCATTTACTAATGCAGTAATTAAACTACTATCTAATCCGCCAGACAATAAACAAGCTATAGGTCGCTCGGTAGTTAAGCATCTTTTATACACAGCAGAACGTAAATAATAAGCTATTTCTTTATAAAATGTTTTATGTTGTGCGTCTGTAATGAATTTGTATGGAGCAAAAGTAGGAATACAGTATGAAAATGTGGGAATAAAATAAGGTTTATATTCATTTACACATTCCCATGTTGATTGAACTTTAGAAGAAAGATTATATTCACAATAGGTGCCGGGTTTAAAATGCTCAATAATACTTGTGGAAGGGTTTAATTTATGAAAATCAATTAAACATTTCATTTCAGATGCAACCCCTACCATATTACTATCTGTTGATATGAGACGATATAATGGTCTTACACCGTATGGATCTCTTGCAATATATACAGTATTATCTAAGCCATTTAATATTCTATTATCATACAAAACAAAAGAAAATACACCATCAAGCATAATAAGTGTTTGTTCAATCCCATATTTTAAATATAGATGAATAATAACTTCGCAATCTGAATCAGTTGTAGGTGTAATATTCATGCTTTCATATAATTTTTTGTAGTTATATATTTCGCCGTTACATATTAAAATAATATCATGTAAATTAAATGGTTGATTTGATTTTTCATTTAGTCCATTTATAGCTAAACGATGAAAACCAATAACCATTTTTAAAAAAGAATCATCTAATTTAGAAAATTCTGGTCCTCGTGATTCTCCCTTTAAAAAAGCATCATTAATAAAATCTATAGAAAGATTGTTACTGTTTAAAAGAGAAAAAATACCGCACATGCTATACTGCATAATATGCATATTAATCTTTATATTTGTTTTATACATTATTTTATTTTACGCATTTGAAGATTTGTAAGTTATCTAATTGTTTTTAATGGATCTTCTGTTTTTTTACTTTTTATGTTGTTATAACCAAATGGTATATCACCTTTAATTGTAACTCTTCTCATTTTACGTTCTGAATATCCATAATCATTTGTTGCGTAGTGTGCAGTACATGTATTATCCCATATTACAACGTCATTTTTTTCCCACTTATGTCTTAAAACAAACTCTGGCTGTGTTATATGTTCATATATTAATTTTAGTATATTATCACTTTCTATTTTAGTTAAATTTAAAATATGAGATGTAAATCCCGGATTAACAAAAAAAGAAGGTTTTTGTGTTCTTTGATTAATTCTAACAACTGGATGTATTGCAGGTGTAATTTGTTTTGAATCTTCATATAATTTTATTGTTTCTTCGACAGAATATAAATAATCAAATGGTTCGCCCCAATATGCTAATGGTGTAACTTTATGTACTGCTTCTAACTTATTTAAAAATCCTTTCATATCATTGCTAATTTTGTCGTAAGATGTTCTCAAATCAGCCCATAATGTATCTCCGCCTACATCTGGAATTTCATCACCAACTAGAATCGATACAGAATGTGGATTTTCTAAAAAAGACACATCTGTATGCCATTTTGCATTTTTACCTCCTTTTGCACCATCAATTTCTAAAATTTGTGGAATGTATTCATTGCCGGGAACAACTGGGTGAGCAATTGTTGGTTCACCGAATACAGCTGCTAGTTTAATTTGTTCTTCATAAGATACAAAAGTGTTTTTTATAATTATTACTAAATATTCATCTAATAATTTTTGTAAACTATTTTTATGTTGTTCACTATTAATATTAAAATTATATATTTCAATTCCAAAATGTCCAACTTTTTTTTTTATTATTAAATCACTATTATTCATTATACTAATTATAATTATTATATTTAAATATATAAAAAATGTTATTTATAAATTGTGAATGTATAAATAAATAAGTATTTTACACCTTTTCTTATTTAAAACGCCCATTTTAGAGCTAACTACTTCACATAAATATGTTCATCAATTTTTACACAAAAATCTTTTTTTATACCGTTTTTGATTGTTCCGCAACCAATAGTATAATTACCAGTTTCTAATTCTAATTCCATTTTAAATGTTTTACTGCCTTCAATTTTTTCAATTTCCATAAATTTTACATCATGAAAATTAATATTTAAATTAACAAAACTGCTTGAGTTATTTTTTTTAAGCCACCAATATTTTTTATTGGAACTCAAATATTTTACTTGTTTAATTGGTAAAACTAACTTATCATCTAATTCTAATGTAATTTTGTGTATTTTTGTTATACCCATTAAACTATCAAAAAACTTTTTTGCTTGAATTAATCCTTCTTTACATTCATCACACTCAATATTGTTATTACATTTGTAACAACCATTATTTGCTGTTATTATATTATATTCCATATTATAAATATGAAATATATTATTTATATTTTATTATTTCAATTTTTTTTAATGAGTGTTTTAAATGAGTAAAGGTGTAATAAAACTAATACCATAGTTAAATTATAAAAATAATATTTTATTAATTATTTGTTGTGTGATTTATAATTTTGTATAGGGATTGGTTGTGAAATAGTGTATTTTGACTGAGATGGTGTTATATATTTATTATGAAATGTATTATACTCTCTAAATTTATTATAGTATAAATCATTTTTGTCTATTATTTTTAACATTTCTTCATATATATTTACTGATTTATCGGTATATAGTTTATTTTTAGTTTCATTTTCATATAAATTATTATCATTTATGTTAGCGACAACAACTATAGCACCCATGACACATAGCAAAGTCAAAATCAACAGACATGACATCATTATTATTTGGTAAATTTAGTAAATTTGTTAAATTATTAAGAAAATTAATCGTTTTAGTATTATCCATTTTATATTTTATATAAATAATATATTTTTAAATATTATATATTTATACTATATATTTGTGAATGAGTAACGTATCCGAAATTCATCGTCAAACAAATACAAGAATATATGATAGAAATATTCCAAGTCAATTATTACAACCCTATGTAAGTGTGAGACCAGTAATGACAAAATACTCATATTTACCTATAGTTGATCCTAGAAAAGAATTGTATACAAAATTTAATCAATTACCTACTTATAATTCTGAACAAATATTTAATCCCGGAAATACTCAGTCGCCGTGGTCCGGATTTGTTTCAAGTATAAATACTGAATCAGAATTAAGGAATCAAATATTTGCATTGCAAAAATGTAGTCAATCGGTATATGTTCCAAATTCAAATAGTGATTTATATGTAAATAATTTAAAGTCAACACAAACGTTAAGTAATCCACATGAATTATTATTTAAACAAGAACAATTTTGTGAATTTAATCCGAACCCAGACACGAAAAATATTGGCGGAGGTGTATTTCTAAATTCAACAAGAACACAAGTAAAAGAATTAACTAAACAAAATCATTAAAATAAAACAAAACCATTAATTAAAATAAAAATACCGCTAAAATGTGATATTTAAATTGATTCAATTTATTATATGTCTACAAATACAATAAATGAAATAGATAAACATTATTTAATTAATAAAAAATTAAATAATAAAAATAATTTAACAGAAAGTAAAAAAGATAAAAAAGATAAATATTTTTACAAAAAGAGAATAATTAGTTTAGTAAAAAAGTTATTAGACCCAGAAATATCTGAAAATAATTTAAATAATGAAATATCTCCAGATGTAGAGTATGCCTTTAATTATTTCGTAAAAATTACAGTAAATTATTTTAAAACTATTGATAAAACAGATATACTACAAGAAGAATATAAAAACTTCAACAATAGCAATAGCGAAATAACTATTAATGATAAAATAAATACAAATAATGATATAAACTTTAAAGACGAATTAGAACAATTTATAGGCGATGATATAAACACAATATCTGAATTAGAACACCATATGAATATAAACAAATTATTTATGCGTTCTATAAATTTAAATAAAAACGGAACATTAGATAATTTTATAAAAAAAACACGAGTAATTAAAGAAAATGAAATAATATTGCCTCAAAAAAAAAATATTAATTTAAAAGATCCAGCACTAAAAAATAAAGGTATTGTAAAAAAGAAAAATATCTCTAATAAATATGAGACAAACGAAATACAAAAAGAAACATATGACAAAGAAAAAGAACCAAATAACAAAGAAAAAAAAACAAATAATAAGACAAAAGAAACAAACGAGAAACAATCCGAAAATATTGAAAAATAATATAGGAGGCTCAAAAGAAATATCACAAATAAATTGTAGTCCAAAAGATAAGTATACAGAAAAGGTTAATAAATTTAGCTGTTATACAGATAAATCTTTATACAAATTGAGAGATTTATGGAATAATAGGCATTCTGATAACAAAATAACAACAAATGATACTAAACAAATACATGAAATATTGAGTAAGTATTTGAATAATGTTTGTAATAAAGAATCGTGTTGGTTAAAACAAAAATCCGAATTTGGAAATATAGATAAAGAATTAACTGAATCTTTTGCACCAGTATCTCCTAGTGAATGGAAAAAAAATCCTAATGAATGGTTATCAAGTTTAGATATTATGAAAGTAATGAAACAATATGAAAAGGCATACAAATGTTTTGAATTTATTGGACCATCGCCGATAGATTTTGATAGTAGAAAATTGTATGGTGAATGTGTATGGGAGGAATTATGTAATTTTAGTTTAGAAGAACAAATTAAAAATAATAAAACGAAAATAGGAATCATATTTAACACAGATCCGCACTATAAAAATGGCTCACATTGGATATCAATGTTTATTAACATTAAAAAACACAAAATATTTTTCTTCGACAGTACTGGTGATAAGGCGCCAAAAGAAGTATTTGCTTTAGCTAATAGAATAAAAGAACAAGGATTACAAATGAATCCTAAGATTGAAATGACATTTGATACAAATGAAGGAATCGAACATCAATATGGAAATACAGAGTGTGGTATGTATTCGTTATATTTTATAATTCATATGTTAGAAGATAAAATAACAGAACATTATTTAAAAACTCATGTATTAAAAGATAAATACATGCAACAATTCAGAAAAATATATTTTAATGAATCTTTATAAACATTTATAATAATTAAAAATATAAATACATAAATAATAATTAATAGTAAAAATATATTTAAAATGTCATCTTCGACAAATATATTTTTAAAGAGAGAAAATATTAGTTTATTATGGAATATAATAATCGACGAAAAAATAATTAAAGGACAATCTAGTGAAATATTAAATAAAATATTAGCATTTTTCCAATCGAATATAGTAATATTTTATGAAAGAGAGAAAAATAATTGTAACAGTTTAGTAGAAATTAATAAAAAATATATAATGTTTGTATTAGATCATATTAAAGCCACATTTTTTAACAATAATAATAATAATAATAATAATAATAATAATTATAATAATGTAAAATCGATTAACAAAATTAAAATTCATGAAGATATTTCTAAAAAAAATAAAGAATTAATAACATTTGAAGAATTACAAAAAGAAAAATTAAGCAAATTTGAGCAAGAATTAAGTAAAAAAGAAGAAGAATTTAAAATGTATACAAATAAACAAGTCCCACCAACTCCGAACTTTAGCGATGAAATGAATGATGTGCCAATAAGCGAATTTAATGAAATTATTAAAAAAATAACTATGGAGAGAAATTATGATATAGAAAATATATCTGCAAACAATAAAAATACTAATGTAGATCCTTCTTTTTTAAAATCGCAGTCTACATCTATTAAAAATGAAAAACTAATTCAACAAGAACAAGTATTATCAAAAAAAAATATTAGTTGGGGTAAAAATACAATTAATACAATTGTAGAAAATGAAATAAATTCAGAAAATATACAGTTAATCGAAAAACAAGAAGATAATAATAATAATATAAATATTTTTGAAAAACTAAAAGTAAATGATGAAAAAAGATTAAAAATTCAAGATTTAACAAAAAATCAAGAAAAAATAGAAATAGAAGATAAATTTAATAAAATCCAAAATGATATTATAAATATAAATTTAAAAATAGACAAATTATTTGATTTAATACAAAAATAAATTAAATTAAAAAATAAATTAAATATATATCTATAATATAATACAGTAATAAATAATGAAGTTAAATATAATATTATTTTTAATTTCATGCATACAATACAGTACAATATTAAATGCAGAGTCGTACTATCATATGTCGCAGTTAAGAAATACATTTATAAGATTAGCAATATCCAATGATACATTAAGATTTAAACGTTATTGTAATAAAATATACAATAAAGGACTATCGTTATATTATAAAGCAAATGCATATTATTATAATTTATCTGATGAAGAAAAAATTTTGGTAAACAGTGTTTTTGCCTTATGTTATTAACTTAAAAACCTCTTTACCATCTTTAATTTCGACAGTTCCAATTTGTAAAGGTATTATTCGGGGGTTTGTTGTGGCTTCAATATAACTTGCCTTATCATATATGTATAAAAGAGCATTATTTATTCTTCTATACACGTATTCCTTACCATCAATTGTTATGGGTTTTCCAGTCCATTCTATTGCAACTTTATTTGCTTGAACAGTTGTATCATTTTCTTGATTAGAATAATCTGGAACATAAGAAAATTTACTATTTGTTGGATCACCGAAATTAAGACATTTACCATTTGAATAAATATAACAATCAAATGCAGACTCTTTTATGGCATCAGTTAATTGTGCAGTTAAATTAGATTTAATTTCTGAAATTTCATACAAATATTGGTCACTTGTTATAGGCTTTTTAGGCAGCGCTTTGCTTAAATCTTTTCTTTTTAATTCAACTGAAATATCAGAAGCTAATTGTTCAACAGAAAATTTCATTAAATACACAAATACTTCAACGGTTTGTAATGGCTTTGGTAAATTCTCATGACTGCATATACGTCTTGCACGTCCAATAACTTGTTCTAAACGCACTGGATGCCAATAAGGTTCCATAATATGAACATATCGTGTGTTTCTCAAATTAATACCTTCAGATCCAGAAGAAGTAATCATTAAAACTTTGATAATTTCACCCATATTATTATTGTGTGCAATTTTCTTTAATTCTTTTGAAATACTTTCTGGTACTTGTTCCCATTCTCCATTGTAAATAAGTCTAATAATTTCTTTTTCTTCAGATGTTTCTGTTCCAGTATATAATGCGTAAGTAGGTTTTCCTTTATTTGCTTCATCAATATCTATTTCCCATACGTTAAGACTATTCTTTTTAATTTTAAATTGAGTAAATCCATTTTTATCTAAGACTAAGGTAAAAATACCAATACCTTCCATTGTTCGAAATTGACTATACACTAAATGTAAGCCCATATATCGCGGATTAGTAATATTTTTAAGCATTTGCAAATATTTTGGACTATATGTTTCTAATTTTTCTATAGTTAAGAACTCATTTGAATTATCTTTAATGTATTTCAGAGCATTATCAAGACGTTCTTTATAAGATATACCGCCGATTTTATCTAATATTTCATCACCTTCTACTTCACCTTCACGCTCATTGTCTACATCTTGTTTTGTTTCTTCTTCTCTCGCTTTTTTAAGTAAATATTCAACATTACTAAGTTCTTTCTTTTTTTGTCCTTGTTTTTCTTTTCCTTGTTCTTCTGCTTCTTCATGTTCTTCTTTTCCTTGTTCTTCTTTTCCTTGTTCTTCTTTTTCTTCATCAGCCTTTTTTGTTAAAATAATAGGCAATGGTCTATCCTCCATAACAAAATTACAGTATAACCTTGAAAAAATTCTGTATGTAGACGAAGGTTCTTTATAAAGATCATCACTCATAGATGGTTTTCTTTTTTGTTTTTCCATTTTTCTCTCTTCAATTCTTGCGCTTTCATAAATTTTAAATTGAAAATTACTCATAGGTATTTCAATAATGTGATAATCTACATCTTTTTCTTTATTGTACTTCGGCAATAAATTTTCTTGAGCACTTTTAAAATATGAGGTTAAACCAATTATGCGCCGTTTTAGTGCATCAGAATTTTTAATTAATTTTGTGCTACTATCAATATATTGTGACTCAAATAAATCTAATGTATCTGGTAATGCTTTTTTATTTTTTATTTCAATATTGCTCATTATTACTTTAATTTGATTTTTAATTAAAATTCCGATTATTTTTTTTTCAAAATCATCATCACTAATAAAATCACCTTCAAGAGTATTTTCACCTTTTGCATTTTTGCTAACATTCGATACACCTTGATATCCAGATTCAACTTTAATCTTATTTTTAAATCCAAATGGATTACGAGTAATAGTTAACATTCCACTTGAAGGTGAATAATCTAAATAATCTAACGATTTCTCTCCTAATAACATATCTTGAAGTGTTTTTTTATCTGTCTTTGCACTTGTTTGTACATCAAGAGGTATATTCCATGTTTTAATGTATCCTCGTAAAATATTGAAAAGTATTCCAAATTCATTTGGATAATTAATCACCGGAGTTCCAGATAATAATATAACCTTTGCATTTTTGGCGCTTAAAAGTAATTCATATAATTTTAAAGATAAATTCGTTGGTAAAGTATCCTTTAATCCTCTTTTATTTTCTTGAATATTTTTTTCTTTTTTTATTTTGTTAACAATTCTACTTATTAAGTTGTGGGCTTCATCAATTATAACAACAGAATCGTCAAATAAATTTTTTGTAAATCCAGCAGTCATTTCAGACAAACGTTGACTTCGTAACCCATTGTAATTAATAAACGAGTATTTTTGATTAATCATTTCGTTTAATTGTGAATCTAACGATTTTCTCTCTACGTCAGATAAGGATTTATAATTTGATTTTTTTTTAATATTAACAAACCAAGCCCCACGGTGTCTACGAATGTATTCTAAGGGCAAATTTAAAATAGCAGACATTGGTTCAGCAACTTCTGGATTTGTATCGGTAGATATCCATTCCCAGAATTGTTCTTTTTTATATAGAAGATCGCCGCATTCTTTTAGTTGTTTAATGTAATTTGCACGCAAAGATGCCGGTAACATAATAATAACCCGTTTAGAATTTTTCATACCTTCCGCAATAGCAATAGAAGTGCAAGTTTTTCCGGAACCTAGCCCATGATATAATAATAGTCCACGATAAGGAGTAAACAAATTTAAATAATCTCTAACAATCTTTTGATGTGTTAAAAGAGAGAAATCTTTATTCGTTTTACCAATATCTTTACAACTAATATTTTCTTTATTTTCTTGCAACTCTAAACGGTAAGGCTCAAATATAGAATTTATAAAATTAACAAATATCTCTCTATTATTCATATAATAACTTGAAACTTTAATGATAATTGGCTCTTTAGGTTTTGGCAATCGTTTCGTTAAATCTGTATCTCCAATTGCAACAATTGTTTCTGCACCTAACTTTGCAATTCCTTTTTGAGGTTTTTCTTTTAATTTTTTTGGTTTAATAGTAATTCGACCTTCTTTTTCTTCTATTATTTTGGGGTCTTCTATTATTTTGGGGTCTTCTATTATTTTTGTGTCTTCTATTATTTTGGGGTCTTCAACAATTTGTTCTTGTATTTGTTCTTGTTTTTCTTTAGGTATTTCCGGAATAATACCATCTTCTTCATCACCTCTAATAATAAGTTTTGCAATTTTTCTGGGTTTTTTAATTTTTTTTACTGGTTCTATTAATGTAACGGTTTCTTTTAAAGGTTCTGGTTCAACAATCATTGGTTTAATTGTTTTCGCAAGACGATGTTGAGTTAAATTATTCATTATTGTAGCTCTATCAAATTTAATGCCTTTATGAGTTTCATCTACAATTAAAGGTATTGTTTGTTTTATATTTTGTGGAGCTTCTTTTACTTTTTCATCCTTATTTATTTCTTTAACATTAACTTGTTCAATATCAATTTCTTCGCCCTCTTCTAAATCATTATTGTCTTCAAAAATATTTTTAAAAATTACAGTACGTTTTGGTTGTTGTTTTCCTTTAATAATTACAGCTACTGGTTCTCTCTCTTTAATTGTTGGTTTAACCATTAATTTTAATTTTAATGCTTCTAAAGGATTTTTACTCATATTTTATGCTTATATAAATTCAATATATAAATTTTATATTTTGTTTTTATTATGAATTATATACATTTTCTCATTTAACTAAACGTAATAAACAAATTTATTTTATTATTTAATAAATTATCATAATGCATCTGAATACTTGTATAATTGTCTGTAATCCATCTTCTAAATTTATTTATAGTTATTTTTTTATCTTCGCTAACAAAATCAACTATAACTTTATAAATATCATTTATTTCTAGCATTTCATATTCAAGGTCATTCCACATTTTTACATTTAAAACGCCGATTAATTAACGCGTAATTTAATCCATTTATCAATAGAAAACATATCTCCATACCATGTTTTATTTAATTCATATTCAGGGTAATATATATTAGAAAAAAATGACAAATAACCAATTAGTGCTGAAAATGATCCATGTGATAATATTATATGTTTACACGTGCTTGCAAATTGAAATGTAGCAATTTCATCATAATTAATTAATTGCAAATACGGATATAATTGTAATAAGTCTATTATTATATTGTGATTTTTTTCATCTGTTGATATATACAAATTATCAAAATGTATCTTTTTAATTGCGTTTATA
>Ga0214921_10001711_pt1 | contig 36916 bp, 34 predicted proteins | sample LL1505_MetaG_FD_177992 | JGI IMG/M metagenome (GOLD analysis project Ga0214921, IMG submission 177992) | Freshwater microbial communities from Lake Lanier, Atlanta, Georgia, United States - LL-1505 | ecosystem: Environmental > Aquatic > Freshwater > Lake | place: USA: Georgia | collected... | reverse complement strand
GCTATTTTAGATCATGTAAAAATGTTAGATTCGTAAAAGGAATTACAATGACTGACTTTTTAAGAAAATTAGACAACCCGGAATTGAATAGCAAAAAGAAAATAAACTCAAGCGATTATTTTGAGCTTGTTTATCTTAGGCATAGGTATTTTAGAAAATCTAAAAACCCTGCTCCAGAAAGGCTTAAAGAATTTGAGGAGATGATTTGTAATATTTCAGAAAAAATTTATTACAGAAACATCAGAATCTTTAAGCTGGTAGGATTTGAGAGTGATGATCTTAAAAATATAGGAAGGATTAATACCATATCCTTTATTTCTATGGGTGGACTAAAAGAAAATCCGAACTTGATGGAAAAATTTATAATTGATCATAAAAACAAATACGGATTCCACAGCGAACCTACGGATCGTGATATATTTTTAAGAGAACGCTATAATCTTTCTAAATATTTAAATCAAAGATTACAAGAAATTGCAAAATTTTGTGAAGTCAAAAGTTCAAACATAATCGGAGACAAAGCAAAAAAGATGTATTTTATTGGAAGTTCTAGTAAAACCCCTGATGACGATAGTCTGTTAACTTCTCCCGAATCTGTTGATTACAAAAAGATAAAAGCAGTACAGTTTAAAAAAATGTTTAAAGATTTAAAACCTTTAAATAAAACATCTTTTTTAACACCGGATAATAAAGTAGTTAGGGTGGTCTATAAAAAACCTAATTACTTTGCTATTGAGGATTTTTACAGAGAAAATATAAACGAATCAAATTTAAACCCAGAAGATTTAATGATTCAAAAAGAAAGTTTAATTTTACATCAAAAATCTTTATCAAAGAAAAAAAGATAATTAAATAGGCAATTATGGCTGATAATGCGGATAAAAAAACACCTGAAGAATTTTATAAAACGGCTCAAGAGTCGTATAATAAAAATGTTAAAACTCAACTCTTAGTTGAAGAAAACAAAGAGATTCAGGCTCATATTCACAATATTAAACTTAAGATGCAAAAAAGTGAAATTGATAAAATTTCTAAAATTCACAACAATTTGCAACAAGAAGATTTAACAGCCAGAGGTTTTGATAAACAAAAAATGTTAAAAGACATTGAGGATAGAAAAAATGCCATCATTTTTTTGAACGAAAGAATATCAAAACATTTCATCGCCGCCCCAGGAAGTTTGATAGTCATTCCCTCAATGACAAACAATGGTAAATCTACACTCACTGCACATATAGCCGAGGCAATGGTTAACAAAAACAAAAAAGTACTGATACTTTCAAACGAAGAAAAAGAAGAGGATGTCAGGGCTAGGATTAGCTGTTTAAGAACAAAAGTATCTTTTGGTGATTACAAAACTAATAGATGCTCTGGGGAAGAAATTGAAAAGGTGTTAAATGATGCAGAGTTTTTGTCTCAAGACGCAAAGCTTGTTGTAATATCTCCTAAGAATGAATCAGATGCTTATAAAGTAACAACGGTAAAAGGTGTAATGGCAACCCTAGAAAAGGCTAAGGGGAGCTTTGATGCTGTAATTATTGATTACTATACCAACGTCAATGTGAGCGAAATAGGGGCGCAAGATCCATGGTTTGTTAACAACGCTCTTGCAGGTGAGCTTAACGTATTTAAAGATTCAGCACCTTTCCCTATTATCCTAATGGCTCAGTGTGACAGCTTGAGAAACGAAAAAAATAAACAAGAACTGGACGATGCAGATTTTGAATCTCAACACCCTATGTATCGATGGAAGGGTGGTAAGTCAATTATTATTTATGCTACAGATATTATTGAACTTAAAAAAGATTTTGAAAACAGCCGGTCATATCTGTATGCCCATAAGGTGAGATTTGGACATGGAGATCTATTACGAGGACATGTGCTGTACTTTGATAAAAAAATGCAAAGATTTTCGGAGTGGACACCTCAAATCGATGCTCAGGTTACGGCATCAAAAGTAATAAGACAAACAAAAGAACAAAGCGCCGAAATGAATTTGTCTAGGATATTTGATAATAAAAATGAAACAAACAACTAAAAATTTTTTAAATTTGTTTTTTAATCCGGAAGAGGAGATATGTTTTTCTCCCAATAAATATGCTTATCCAAGTAATTCTCAAGAAAATTTTGACGAAGAAAAAACAATTCTTGTGGCAATAAATCCCATTAAGGGTCAAAGAAATGACGAAAACGTAACAGCCTATAGAACATTTATGGTGGAGTGTGATGATGAAGCCCTTGAAAATCAATGGAAATATATTAAAGACAGCGGTTTCCCTTATTCTTATTGTTGCTTTTCAGGCAATAAATCTCTACATTTTGCTCTCGTACTTGACTGCGACATTCCCAGTTCCCACATTTATAGACACACTTACCAGTGGATTTTGAATATTTTAACAAAAGCCGATCAATTAACAAAAAACCCTAGCCGGTCAATTCGTTTTCCTGGTGTTGTAAGATCAGATACTGGAAAAGAACAAAGACTTGTACATATGGGTGAAAGAGTTAAATTTGAAAAATTGGCAGAATGGCTAAACAAACATATAGACAAACAACCCAAACCCATCATAAGAAACCAAGGAAGAAGCCAAGTACCTAATTTTGAAGGAATAAAGCCATGGGTTCTTAAGGCTTTGTTTGACGGTGTTCATAATATGGAAGGATCTAGAAACCAAAGATGGATGTCTATCGGGTGTGAATTTGCTTTGAACGGATATGATCTGGATTCTACGATATTATACTTAGAGAAGTTTTTTCAAGAACAGTCTGACTTTAAAGAAAGAGAATGGTTGACCGCCATTAAATCAGGCTGGAATTATGCTGATAAAATAACGAGATAATTATGAGTGATGATTTAGATGTTTATCACAAGTTTAAAAAAGATGATGTTGATCAGTTTATGGACAACCACATCTATCTTCCTACCCGAACTATATATATGGGAAGTATGAGTAGTTCTGACGAAGAAGGAGAAAGCGGCACAGATTTTCGCATGGCCGAAACAGTGGTCAAGGCTCTGCATATTTTGGACAATCAAGACGCTACTTCTATTAAAGGTGATAAGCCAATTAATATTATCATGAACAATATCGGAGGAGAGATCTACCACGGGATGTCTATTTATGATGCAATTGCTAATTGTAAAAACCATGTAACTGTAAGGGTTTACGGACATGCTATGAGCATGGGGTCAATAATTTTGCAATCGGCTGATCAAAGAATTATGACAAAACATTCAAGAATTATGATACATTACGGGAGTTTTGGTATACATGATCATACCAAAACAATGTACAAATGGGCCAGTGAAACCAAGAAATTTGATAACATAATGGAAGACATATATCTTGACAAAATGAACGATAAAAAAATAACGCTAGAAAAATATTTAATACTAATAGGAAAACAGTCAGAGATTCCTTCGGGCAATGCCAAGCATAAAAAAATTCTAATCGGAAGAAAAGAACTTCAAGAGATGTTAAATTTTGATACTATAATAGATGCGGAGACTGCTTTAGAACTTAATTTAATTGACAAGATTGAGGATAAAAATGGCTGAAACTATTCTGGTCATTATAATTTTAATAAATTTAATTTTATTTGTATATTTTGCTAAGGTTCTTTATATAAACATTAAATCAAGAATACAAATAAATACAAAAATTAAAGACTTAGAAAAAAACAAATGCAAAGGACCTCACGCCTGGATAAACATGAGTATAGAACCTGGCAGTAAAACACACGTTTGTCGTACGTGCTATTTTAGCCCAAAGCATGACACCTTTGTTAAAGATTTTTTTGTAAAAGAGGCCGTGCATGCGGAGCAATTTGAGAAAGATTACAAAAAGTATTTTGATGAAAAAGTACAAGAAATTTCAAATAGTTACAATATTTCTGTAGAAGAAATTACACAAATTAATGAAAAAGTTAATAAAATTAAACAAGACTTTTCTTTAGAATATTTAAAAAAAATGATTCAAGATTTAGACAAAAGTTTGGAGAAAAAACAGTGACAGAAGAGTTTAAATTTTGTTGGGGGGAGCCTTACTGCGTAAGAGAGGCTCTTAAACACTATTATAAAAAAAAGCATTATTCTTTTGTAGACATTGATGCTGTAAGGTATCAGTCCTACGAGGGAGATCCGGACTTGGTTAAATTTACCAAGCAATTTTTGAAAGAAGAAACAGGCATAGATTACAAGCACTTAATAATAACCAACGGCACAACCAGTGCTGTTAATATTGTGCTAAGATCGTTACAGCGCAGGCACGGTTATAGTATATGCTACACTCACAAGTATTACTTTCCATTTTACCCCAGTATTATTAAAAAAAATAATTATCAGCAAAAGATGGGTTTATACAGAGATCACGAAATACAGCTTGGTGAAAAAAAATCCTTAGCAATAGTAGATAGTCCGTCAAACCCTTTGGGTGATCTATTGTTATACACAGATAATCACAATAATATCATATGGGATAGTGTTTACCATAACTCGGTTTTTATAAACACCATTCCTGTAAAACCGGACCATCGGGTTAATTGTGGATCTTTTAGTAAATGCTTCGGAATAACAGGCGCAAGAATTGGATGGATAGCCACAAACAATGACGAGGATTATTCCTTATTTAAAGAAGAAAATATGTACGACACATGCTCTGTTTCATATTTTTCTCAAAGCTTTGTTCTAGATTTAATAAAAAATACTGATATTGTATCTTTTATGAGAGCATCACGCTACCGTGTAAATAACAACAGGGAAATGTTTGACCGAATATGCTATTTGTTTGATGGTCAATCCGTACCAGAAAACGGCATGTTTTACGCAGTATGGGCATCTCCCTACACTTCTAGGTTATTGGATAAATTAAATATTAAAACCGTAGAAATGGACAGTATGGGTAATGATAAATTTTTACGATTCAATTTAGCTCAAACTAATGACTTGACAAAAAAAGCGATCAGGTATATAATCAAAGAGGATGGGAAATAATATGTTTAAATCAGGACATGTTTATAGACACCTTACATCAAAAGATCTTGATATTCTTGTAATTAAGGTTAGATTTTCTGATCATAAAAGATCAAAATTACTTATTAAATGGATCAATAAACACACAAGAAATGTTGTAGTTATCCCAGGCAAAAGATATGACGGAACTGATAATATAGAAATAAAGACAAAGGACTTCCAGTACTGGAAACAAACTTAATTAATAATATAAGAGACAATAATGAAAGCAATACTTGAATTTGATTTAGAAGAACATTCGGACAGACTTGCTCATAAAAGAAGCGTTAACGCAACCAATGCATACATTGCAATGCACGACTTCAGCAATCTTCTTAGACAGTATGTAAAATACAATACCAATATCAGTCCTGGTACAAAAGTGGCTCTTCCGGAAGGTTATCATATTTTAAGCGAAAAAGAATCAGAAATTTTGTCAGCAATCATAGAACAGATTGCTGGAGAATATCATGAAATACTAGAAAACTCAGACGTTAGACTGGAAGATCTAGAATAGAAATGATTATAAGAAAAATTACGTTAAAAGCTTTTAATGGAAAATACAGCGTTGTTTGTGAAGCAGAAGTCTTTTTAAAAGAAAAAATTAATTTCTTTTATGGTAAAACAGATGCAGAAGTTATTTCGATAGATATTCCCGGGTGGTTTAAAAGTGCATTGGGAGAGCTTAATTGGGAATATGTCAAGGAAAAAATTAAACAACAAGCCAATACACTCTCTGATGGAAAAAATGGCATGGAGTTAATTATAAAATATTAAATCCTTGACCAATCTGGTTGAGCAGCGTCGATACCTGCTTTTTGAATTAAAGCTTGATGAGGATTTAGTTGTGTGTTACCTTGACTTAATAAAATAGAAAAAGCGTTGCCTCCTGTTGCGACCGTAGCTACTGTACCTCCGCCAGAACCAGCTCTATTACCTAATAATCTAGGTTCTACTGAAAATATACCCGGTAATAAATTTATATTAAGAGAGCCTGAAGAATTAGAAGAACTAGAAACCCAGTTAATAGGAGTCTGCCCTACAGCTGTTCCGTTTGATTGAAAATATGCACTAAAAACTGTTTGATTGATTTCGCCATAAAAATATGCTTTAAAAATATTTGAACTTGTATCTGTATAAAAAGCTCCTACTTTTTTGTACTGAGTAAATCCTGTCGGAGATGTTGAAGAAATAGATGCTATTAGTTTTATACTATTACTATCTACTATTGTATAAACATAATAAAGAGTTGAGGCTGCAATAGAACCTGTATCAAGCCCGCCTGCTCCTAAAATAGCAGTATTTAAAGTTAAAGATCCTAACGTAGCCGTTGTATCGCTTGTTTTAGTAAATTTTGCAAACTTATCTTGTTCTAATAAATCTTGTAATATTCTAGAAAATGCCATATATTATTCCTTATAATTAAAGTTCTGCATCTGCTGTTGAACCATTTCCAAATTGACTGGTGGTATTGGATACCCCACCTAAACAAGCGTGGTTTATATTGCTAATTACTACAGTACCAACACCCCCTACATTTGCTACAACAGGAGTATCTCTTTTCGTAACTTTAAATTGCCAAGAGCCTTGGGGGGATGATGCCGAATTATCTAAGGTCATTGTTGCTGTAATTTTCTCAAAATATCTCTGACACAACTGTAATTCTTCAAAAATATCTCTTCCGGCTAGTGTAAATTCAGGATTTCTTGTCTGCCCTTCATTATCTTCTACTAAACAAATATCTGACAACTGAAAATTATTAGCAGTACTAGAAACACCATTAACTTGATTATTTGTTGCTAAAAAATCACCATTCACCCAAGTATTTGCTGTTGTTTGAAAAGTAGAACCACATGCAATAGTCCATACAACGGTTAACCCTTTTTCATTATCATAAGACCAAGTACCGGAAGTATCATGAGTAAATCTTAAAGTTTTCTTTTCCCATGTATTTGTTGTATTTATAGTATACTCCATAACGTAGGCTTTGGTTGAAGTTCCGTTTCTTAAAGCAACACAATACGTACCTGTTTGTGTAGCCTTAACCCAAAAGTTGAGGACCATTTTTTTGCCTTTAAAACTTCTTAGCATATTTCCTTCAATGTGCTGAAGAACTCCTGCATAGCTTCCTGCAAGAATAGACGCTTGGGCTGTTGTACAATCAACCAACATAGAGTAAATACCAAATGCATTTGAGGGAACATCGGTAGATCTTGAAATATTATGGACCATAGTTCCAGATTTTATATAATGAAATCTGTCAGCAAAATATTGATCGTTTACTATAGAGGTAAAGGTGGTATTTCTTTGCCAATAATCTAAGCTCCCATTTATAATTTTATTTTTTAAATCTAATTTAACAGCCATATTATTCTACCCTTATTACGAAATATACGTTTGCGTTGGCAGGACGAGTTTCAGAAGAGGTTCTAGGAGTTCCTTGGGTCCCGTTGCTTTGTAAAGATGTAGCTCTTCTAGTCATGTTTTGAGTTGTCCCATCGACGTTATTACCAGTAGGTCCAAAGCTGCCACCACCAGTACCAATAATGTTCTGACCAGAGATAATATGTTCATGACCCTGTACGGCATCTGTCTGAACAGACCCTACCGCATTCCCAGAGTTACCTCCAGTATTCGCAACCGACCTTGAGGCTTTATCTGGGTCACGAGAAGCATCTCCATCCACTCCCCGAGGAAATCTTCCTCTTAAATCTGGGAGATTCATATTTGTACCAGATTCTCCCCATGCACCATCTAAATTTTCATATAGCTTTGCAAAACTAGAAATAGCTAATGTTGAATTATCGCATATTCTGCAATTAGAAGGAATTTTATCAGGAAGTCCATACCAAATAAATCCTCCGCCAATAGGACATCCGGTAAAATATTCCGTATTTCCGTCTTCCTGGGTTCCTCGTCTTAATGCTGTTTGTGCCATATATTTACCTTATTATGTCCATTGTGTAGTTTCTTCATGATTAGTAGCCTCTTCAAGAATAGCTTTAGTTTGTCCGGCACCACCATAACCCAAGCGTCCGGCGGCTATTCCAGACGGAGTAAAGGTTAAAGTAGTACTACCGGCTATAAAATAAATAATACTCATAAAAGCACCTCCAGAACCTGCTGAACCAGTTTCGCCTCTGCATTTAACTGTGTCTATTGTAGTTGGGCCATTATTAATAATAAGGTTATATTCAGTGGCATCTCCGGTTTTAGCTACCCATTTAGTGGTTAATTTATATCTTTTGCCTATAACAAGATTGTTAAAAGTTAGATCACTTAAAACAGCTCCATTTGAATTGGTGTTGGATGACAATATTTTTTCTTGATATTTTGTTTTTATATATTCGCTTAGTTTTAAACTTGTGTCATATTTATAATCTAAATTTAAAACCATGTCTCCAAATGTTCTTCTCTCAACTTCACTAGGAGATGCGCTGTAATAATCATTTGCTGCAGTCCCAGCCACAACAGCTAAGTCATCAGCTATTTTTTTAATACTTCCGGCTAAATTCTCAATAGCCCCAATTGCATTATTATCTGTGATACTCATCACGCCAAAATCTACGACCACTTGATGAGAAGTTCCTACAGGAGCAACGGCAAATTGAATAGTTGTCCCATATCCATTCCCGCTATCTACTTCATTATAATCAATTCCTCTTAATGCTAATATGCCGTTAACAAATACTTTAATACTACCAACGTCTTCGGAAGGATTTTCTCCAACCTTGTACTCTCTTCCTAGATTTAGAATTGTACTTCCTATCGCCAATTCATACGTTTTATCCACGCTTTTAGCCGATGCCACAACAAGATCAGAAACAGGAGCTGAATTAATTGTTCCAACAAAAATTTCATCAACCTCTGCCCCGATACCAATATAAGGACCTGTAAGAGAAATTGTGTAAGAATCTATTATAATATAATCAAGATCTTGAATCAGCTTTCCCTTAGAAGAAGAAGTAAGGTCAAGATTTTTTTTATTAATAATTAACTGAGCGCCAGAAATCTCTGAGTTTGTTGCCTGGGTTGCTGTCGGCATTTCAGCAGAAGGCATAGATAATGCCAATAAATTAATAGACAAATCACCCAGAGTTGCTTTGTGATAGAATATAACATTTCTGGAAGCAACAGGAGGAATCCTAGACTTTATAAGATCTTTTTTGCTAAGAGAAATATTTGCTTTTGCGATTGAACTCATATTTTACCTTATATTTTTATAATATAATTTACGTTTACATTTTTAGGACGAGATTCGTTACCACCATCTCCGCCTATTTGCTGACCCCGGGTATTTCCTGGAGTTCCCGTATAAGCCGGTTCATTTCCTACTGTTATCTGATTACCTATAACCAAACCACCGTTATTATCACCATCAGTATCTGCTGAATATCTTGCAGAATGCCCGTGTAGTTTGTTACTATCTGCTTGTACTGATCCTACGGTGTTGCCAGTATTACCGCCAGCTCTAGGAGCTGTTCTTGAAGCTTTATCAGGATCAACTCCAGCAAGTCCGTCTACACCTCTCAAAAACCTTCCCCGGTAATCTGGAAGATTGAAATGAGTTGCAGAAGTAAAACCGGAAGCCGTGCCGTTCGAATTTTGAGATCCATCGCCGTGAGAAAATCCAATACTTAAAAATAAATTAGGGTATTCCGATTGTAAAACAGGTCTTCCGTCGCATATTAAATATCCGTAAGGAGCTGAAGTACCCGCAAACGGAAAAACTACTCCAGAAGGTATGCCTAAATTTCGTCGTCTATCTGCCATGTTACTGCTCTTGTTGTTGTTTTAATTCTATTTTATTATCTAAAATTTCATACTCGGGCTTTAACACAGACACCCATTCGTCACCAATAAAAGCCACCGTGTAGTGTTCTGTTATGTCGGGTAAAGACCCTGGTATAGAGTTTTCAGGTTGTTCTTCAGACTCTATACTTTCTATAAAAATTTTAGTTTCTGCATCAAATTTATGGAATAGCATATATCTCCTAGTATTTAATAATATAATTAATTAATGAATTTTGTGGACGATTTTCGTTACCTGCGCCTACGTTGTTGTAAGTATCCCAGTTATTATCCGTTGTAGAATTTGCTCTTGGGGTATTACTAGATCCACCACCACTATAGTTAGCGCTAGATATAGATCTCATAGGATGTACGTGAGGACCAATGGCATCACCCTGTCTAGCTCCCATACTATTCCCACTATTTCCACCAACAGTTGATGCTGTTCTTGAAGAAGCGTCAGGATCTTCATATTGAGTTATTACAATAGTTAAAGGACCGGCTCCAGAAATACTTATTTTTGTTCCTGCAATAGCATTAGTCAGTGTTGTTGCAAATGCTAATGTATTATTATCTATTACAATAGCATAATAATCAGTAGAAAGAGCTAATCCGGTTAAACCTCCTGCTGATTGTAGCCTGACTTTAAATCCTGTCCTATTAATTCCGTGATTAGTAAATGTGACATTGTTAGAAGAAACAGCTCCGCTGCCAGTAACTGTTGTTATATCAACTTTTCCTCTTAAGAAAGTTCCACGATAATCTGGCAAATTAAAAGTTGTACTTCCATCACCCTGACCGTGAGATGTTCCTAAAACATTCCATAGCTCTTCATAAACAGTTCTACTAATGGGTTGACCGTTACAAAACAAATACCCCTCTGGCGCTGCTGACCCAGCAAATGCTTTTACTTCTCCCGTTATTGATGTTTTACTAATTAACACTCTTGCCATATATTATTCCTAAACTGAGTATATCACTATATTATTAGCATCATCCACACAAACCTCTACTAATTCACCATTGGGTTTCTTTAAGAAAATTCCACGCCCAGGCGAACTCTTGTCGATCGTAGGGTCGGTTGAACCCAAGTGATTGGCGGCTAGTAGATTCCCGTTTTGATCGGAGTGATCAAAACCACTTCCTTGAGATTGATCAAAAATTAATTCAACCGTTTCGCCCGGCGCTAAAAAAGTTCCCGCAGGAAATATTACCGTGTGTCCACTTATTGAAAATGCAGGATATCTGTAAACCTGTCCTGTTTTAATATCATAAACTTTCATGTTATCAGGATCTGGTAAAAATCTTGTAAGTGTGAACGATGTTGTGTTTAAATCTCCACTGAATACAAATTTTTGCAGAGCTTGTATTCCTGTTACAACATCTCCTACATGCTCGTCATAAAATATACCAAATGCTTTTAACTTTTTATTCGCTGCCGATGAAATAATTTTAACCCTTAAGTCGTAAACATGTCCTTCTAAAAACACACTTCCGCTTATGGCAATTTTTGTAGTAGAAGAATTATAAGAAGAATTATAAGCAGCATCACCTTTTATAACTACCCAATAAATCTTATCGCTTATTAATATATTTCTAAAATTAGAAAGTATTATTGAATTATTGCCTGTACTTAAACTAGAACATAAAGCTATTTTACTGTAAACAACATTTCCTGTAGGAGTTCCTAGATTATCTTCTACTATGCTTATTGTGTAAGATCCCAGAGGATTCCCAGTTTTGACAATGTTTAAAGATATTTTATTAACCGCTATTTTATTTGTTATAGAAAAACTTTCTGTTTTTTCTGTTGTACCAATATTTCCAGACATAGACGACAGCACATAGCCACTGGTTGAAACAGGTACATTTAATAAAATATCACCAGTAAATTTTTGAGAAAGACCTTGACGGGTCATAGATATCGGTTGGTAGGCTATTCCATTTAATGACACTTCATAAGAAGCGTTTTCATCTATTGCTGAACTATCAAGCCATTCTGCGTGTAACTCTACTCTGCGACTATCGTGATCATTTTGTAAAAATTCTGTATCAAACATATTTTTTGATATAAAATTTTGACCTGATAAAGAGAACTTATAAGTACCGTCTACAATGCTGTAACTAGCAGTAGCAGATTCTGTTAAATTTTCTTCATCTATTTCAAAAACAACAGGTGTTACATATTCATAATAAGAACTTATAAGTCTATGTTTAAGATTTTCAGTAAAACTATTAGCATCTCCTATACCGCCAGAGCCAGATCCTCCAACACCTAATTGAATAATATTTTCATAATCAATACTGGAAATGTTTGTGGTTTGTAATTTTATTATACAACCGGTAGGAGTTCCGTTGTAGTTTAAAAAATCACCACCAACAACTACTCGGCCATCTAATTGTTTGGCAATAGAATATACAGTATTATCAAATCCTGTGCCAGTGTTAAAGCTAGAATCAATACTACCGTCAGAATTTAACCGCACAATATAATTAACAGTAACACCATTATAGGTAGAAAAACTACCACCAACAATTATTTTATCGTAAGGTTGTGAAACAATAGATTGTACAACAGAGCTAAAACCTAATCCAGGCCCTGTTCCAGTATTAAAACTAGAATCAATACTACCGTTAGGGTTTAGTCTTACAACACGATTAACAATTGTACCGTTGTAAGTGCCAAAAACTCCTCCAACAACTATCTTGCCATCAGACTGTTCAACAATTGAATTTACAACACCATTAGGTCCTGTTCCTGTATTAAACGTAATATCCTTAGATCCGTTAGCATACAGCCTTACAATTCCGTTGGTAGTAACACCATTATAGGTAGAAAAACCACCACCAACAACAAACTGGCCGTTGGATTGTTGAATAATATAGGTTGCAATATTATTAAATCCTGTTCCAGTATTAAAACTGGAATCAATACTGCCGTCAGAATTTAACCGCACAATACGATTAACGGTAATACCGTTATAAGTAGCAAAACCACCTACAATAACTAGTTTACCATCGGATTGTAGTACAATAGATCTTACCGAAGAATTAAAACCTGTTCCAGTATTAAAACTGGAATCAATACTGCCGTCAGAATTTAACCGCACAATACGATTAACGGTAATACCGTTATAAGTAATAAAAGATCCGCCAACAATTAACTTGCCGTCAGTTTGTTGAATTATTGAATATATTCTACCTTCAGCCCCACTACCTGTGCTAAAACCAAGGTCGGGGCTGCCATCGGTATTCAATCTTATTAAAATATAATCCTGAATTTTAGGGATTGTAACTCCATTATAATCAGAAAAACTACCCCCAACAATTACTTTGCCGTCAGATTGTTCGATTATTACATTTACGCCTGAATCAAAGCCTGATCCTCCCACATTAAAAAATTCAAAACTATCTCCTTGTACATAAACATTCCCTAACTTAATTCCTGAACTAGGGAAAGGTGCTTTGGGAGCATTTTCTAAAATAGCATCAGAACTAGTTGAAGGAATTACTAATATTTGACCAGAGATAGTATTGTCGGGCTGTACAGTATTTGGTAATAATGAAATAGAATAATAAAAATAATCGGTAGAATTTGTTGGAAAAGAAAAAGGTGTAAAATTATTTGCACCGCTTAAAAACGGAGTTACACCATCAAGCTCATATATATAGCCAGTTCCAAAATCAATTTCTACCCCTTCAAAAGATAGTAATAATTTTTTTTGTTCTAAACTAATTTTTGATCCACTTAATTTTAAAATATCAGACCCTAGTATTTTAACTCTAGTGCCAATTGGAGAAGTTGGTAATATTGCCAACTGATCATGATGTCTGTTTATTTCAGCAAGAGCGCCATCTAATTCTAAAAATTCCCCATCTTTTAAAGCAAAAGAATTTGTTCCGACAATCACATCGTCGCCAACTCTTCTGGCTATAATAAATATATCGTCATTTTGAGGAACGGATGAAATGTTTGCTGTACTAACTGTTAAAATAGAACTGCCAGATGTTCTTTTTAGTGCAATATATGCACATTCCCCATCAGCGGAAAGTGTTATTGACTGTGCGTTAATTTGGTTTACATTTTCGGAAAGACCGGCAACTTGTATGTATGCAGAAGAACTATTTGTAAGTTTATTACTTACAAGATCCCATGACCATGTTCCGCCTTTAACTAATTTTATCGTTTTATTCTGCTGAACCTGGTTTCTTAAAACAGATGGTGCAATTGAAGAACCCTCTAAAAGAACCTGATTATTCCATAAATGAACATTTGTATCATTAAGTCTGTATGCAAAAATAAATACGTTCTCATCTAAAGGAACTGAGGAGATGTTAGAAATAATTAAAGTCGATAGACCTGCATAAACAAAACCACCGTTTCTTGTTACATTAAAATAAGCAACTTGATTAACACCCAAAGAAAAATTGCCAGATAGAACAATAGACCCATTATCGGCGGAGCTAGGCATGACTACAGTAGCAGTGCCAGAACCTCCACTAAAAGAAACTTCTTGTAAAGCACCATTTGTTGAGTTATAAGCGTACGTATGATCAGAAACAAGTTTAATTGTTTTATCTTGAGCCTTATCGGCTACCATTGATGTTATCTTAGAGATTCTTGCGGTAAGATTTTCTCCGTTTGATGTGTTGTAATTTGTGGTGCCAGATTTAGCATTATCGGCCAGCACAGCATAATTTGGATCGATGTCACTTTCGCTAGGCGATCCAATATATTGAAGTACTGATTCGCTTGTATTGTCTGAGACTTGTTGCCATTCACCTTGTTGTAATTCTTGGCCGCCCAGAATCCTTGCATAAATTTTGGCAATAGATCCCAATAATTCATCTTGTCTATAATATAGCCAAAAGTAGTCCTCCCCAAACGGAACACTTCCTCTGTCTAATATTTTAATATGCCTGTCAGAAGATGGGGCAGAATTTGTTTCATAAACACCAAAAGCATACTGCGCATTAATACCAGGTAAACCTGTACTAGTTTCTTGATAGGGTTGTGTTAAAGTAACCTGAGATCCACCAACATCTACAGAAGCGATTTGATAATAAAACTCGTCCCCTTTAGAGGCATCTTTTATAAAGTCACCGGGTTGTAAATCAGTGGTCCATATAACTCCCCCTACTGATTTAACAATATTGGATGTTTGACTGAATTCAATATTTGGAACAATATTCACTCCACGAACAAGTTTTACATAAGCAACTTGATTATTAGACAAAGTTATATGATTACTAGCTTCATTTTTTAAAATACGATATCTTAATCTTCCGCCAATAAAGTTTAAAAATAAATCGTCCGTCCAGTTAAGTTGACCTGCTTTAGATTCTAATGTAATATTTGCGGAAGGAACTTGTAAACCATTCCCGCTATATAGATAAACCTGATTAGTTGGATTTGCAAGATTATGATTGGAAATAATTGTGTTAATAGTATCAACACCATTTGCAGTCAGCGTAATAGGACCCGAAACACTAGTGTCAATAGTTTTAATAATAACACTTGTGGTCATCCCAGTCTGTATACCTTGGAAGTCAAACGCACCGTGAATTACATTCCCTTTTCCTGTAAAAGCCATGTTTGCAATATCTTGACGCAATCTAGATATAGAGCCAGCACTTTCTGAATACCAAAATGGCGTTCCTTTTAAAAGCTTAAACTCGGTCATTATGGCATCAAAAAAATCTTTCATTGTGGCGATTTGTTTATCACCTCCAGCAAAAGGATTTGATGTAGAAGAAAAAGAGGTATAAAAATTTTCAGTACGACCTTCTGACCAGTCGTATAAATGGAAAGGATTTGGATTTGAAAACCCTGCCGTGCCCAGTCTGTATAACATAGGACGACGATCTGTGATAGAATCTACATTGTTTGATGAATTAGTTTTAACAACAGCAATTGGTAACACATTTGAGGTTAGTGTTGTATTGATTACTATTTTATAATCTAAAGTAATTGCAAGAGGGACTGTTTTTGTAAACTCTATGTTAGAAGTGGGATTCCAAAAATTAACCTGATCAGTTGTGCTGTCATTTATGTTTCTTAAAAACTCTATACCGATAAAGTTGTCTGCGCTTGGAGTAAAAGACCCCTGCACTCTAGGATTGACGGTAGGGTTTAGCAGTTCAGGATCGGTGCCTGTTGGAATGGTGTAAAAAGTCCCAGACTCGTCAGAAGCTCCGTGAAGAATTGCAGAATTTTCTACCAACAATTGAAGACCTGTTGCTGACGATAATATCGCCCCAGGCATACTTATCTCAAAACCTCTGACTACATAGCTTTTGTTTTCGCCAATAACCAGACCTTTAATTAACTCATCGAAATCATTAGAAACAGCAGATTCTATAGATTTAAGATGTGGAGCATCAACTCTTTGTTGTCCAAGCCAGTTTTGTCGTCTTCTTACGCTCATTAGGTATCCTGTAACTTATTGGATTTTTATATGTTATATCACACATAATAATATCATATATTATAAAGATTTAGTTTGATTGTTTTTTTCTTGATTTATTAAAAAATAAATGATAATATGAACTTAGGAGAATATCTATGAACAAACAAAGATTGGCTGACGAAATCAAAAAAAGAAGAACAAGTCCTCATATTTCAAATAGTTACAGTGATTTAGCCAGTATCAAAGTAAACGATATGGCCAGCTTAAGCGATTTATTAATTGCAGCATTTAATAAAGAAAAAAAATATTGTTGCTCAAATCCAAATAAGTATAAAAACGGTATAGGGAAGATGCTGTTTTGGTCATGTAAAAATTGCGGAGCTGATCTAGGAGATGTGAATGACTAAAAAAGAATTATTTGAAATTTTAGAAAATTGTCCCGATGATGCCGAGATATATATTGAAACTTTTTTTGACGAAGATGATAATGACAATAATTGTTGGGGATCTAATCTTAGAAATCCTTTTCCTTCAGTGCAAATGGTTAAAGATTTTAAAATTGCTACAAGACCTTGTGAAGAAACTAATGGTGCGAAAAAAAGTATTGTACTTTAGGCTCTGTCCAGCGGTTGCTGGCCTTGTAATCCTAAAAAACTAAAACTCAAAGTCATGTTACCTTTGGCGGAAACATCTACTTTTTCGTTTGTTATTTGAGCATTAGGAATCCACATTATTTGCTCTCCTGTTCTTCTGTCAGAAATTCTAATAGAAACATATGGAGCAAACTGAGAGTTTGTTATTTTAGGTCTAATACTTTGTCCTTGTAAACCATTTGAATTAGCTATTCGTACACCTGAGACACTTCCTTGGATTGATACTCTTGTGATTTTTATTTCTTGCGGAAACACAGAGTCTATACCATAAATAGGCTCCTCCCCGTAATCTATGGTATAACTTAATTGTTGTACTTCATTGTACATTTTTCCGTTTATATGCAAATTTATATGTGCGCCTGATATAACTCTTTGAGTAGCCATTATAAATCCTTTTCTGTTCCCCAAATATAGTACTTTTCGGACAGACTGGAATCTTTGTAATAGTTACCCAATCCTATATCATCCGGATACAAAATATAAACCACTATATTGATTCCAGTTGCTTTAATCTCTCTAATAAGTTTTTCGGCATATATTCTACCAACTACCGAATCTGTTAAAAAAAACTGTAAATCTGAGGCATCTTTTTCTAGCACAGGAGGAGCTAGTTTGGAAATTAATGCAACATCACAATTTAAGGGATGGTTTTTTTTAAATTTATAAGAAGGATTTATTCTTATAGTACTAGAGGAAGGTCTAGAAATATATGGCACAGGACCTTCTTGACGAGATGTTCCAAAATCTAGCATCACATGACCGGGTTCATCTGGAAACTCAGAAGAATCGTTTACAAATAATATTGAATCACTGTTTATATTCAATGATTCGGTTGTAAAAGTAGATCTATTATCTATTGTATAGCTTATTGTTTCATCATAAATATAGGGACCGTTTTGATCGGGCAAAGAAAGGGAGTTATCCCCGTAAATATGTGCAGCGCCTTTTCTGCTTCGTCTAACAACTCTTGTTGTTGCTGGCATAAAAAGTTCAATAGTTCTTGGCGAGGTTTGAAACAAAGCGGCATAATTTTTATTTGTAGTAAGGATTCTCTTTTTAGGATAAAAAAACAAAATAGCATCACTAGTCCCTTGAAGAGTGGTTTGATTTACTCCGACTGGGTTTTCAAATTCTATGTAAGCATTTCCTAAACTTCCTCCTTGAACTGCTGTTATATTAAATGTGCCTCTATTCAAAGATGAAAATGCTGATCCGTATATATTAACATAGTCATTAATTTTTACTCTACCCAAAGAAGGATCTGGACCTCCCGTCCATATTAATCTAACTTTTCCACCAGTTTGTAAAGAAAAAGTCCACTGTGTGGTGGCGTTGGCAGAAGTAAGTCTTAGTTCTTCAAATTTTAATACATTCTGAGCTTTTCCTCCCAAAACTTTTATACCAGAAGCTGGCCCATCAGTAGAGGATATTAGAATGACTTTTTCGGTATTGTTTTCTTCTCTTGAAAAGGCTGAACCTGTTTTCCCAGATTTTCTTATTGATTTAGTAATAGCATCAGCCACCTCTTGTGCCGTGGCTGCGTTTATATTTTGAAATTGGCTAGAACTAAAAACAACCTGAACTGGTTCAGAATCATCAAAAGATATAATTAAATTATCTCCATCCTCTAAGTTATACGGTTGAGGACCAAAAGAAGGAGATGTTGCTCTTGTAAAAGTTTCTCCATAAAAAATTCTTAAAAGCTGCTGAATCAAATCTCTGACTTGCTTTCTATTTGTAATTTCTATACCAATTTCACGAAATACTTCATCAGATAAGCCAACTTCGCCAGGTCGTACTACACCCTTATCGCCCAATTTTTGGTCAAGAAATTTTTCTTTTGCAGATACTACATAAAGAGAATCATTTACAGCTTCAATATTATTAATTAAATGCACTGGTCCTGTGGCAATAGATTTTAAAATTGCGTCAGTATTTTTACCTCTAATCGATTTATTTAAATATGATCTAAGTTTTTTATATTCGTTTTGTTTGTTTGCCATATTTATTCAATCTTTGCAACAGTAATATCGGATATAATATCTAATATAAAAGACTTTTCTCCGGCATTTATTCTAATTATATCATTTTGAACATCGTATTGTGGTGAGCTGATAGCTACTGCTTGAATTCCTGCAATACCTCCTGCTGCACTGATAATATTAGAAATAGGTATAGATTGACCGACCGGGTTAGCATTAATCAATGCTGCCACAGAATTTCTAACCTCTTCGGCAATAGTAACAAAAGGAATTCCTGTTTTAATTCTAACACTAATAGATACCTCAATTCTCTTAACAAGAGGAGGTTTAATAAAAATTTCCGCACCAGCTGCAGCCACTCCTGGGTAGGTGGTGTTATCTCTAGGATCTCCGTATACAATTCTATTGGCTTCGGCAATTAGTCCCGTATTGTATTTATAGGCATCTAATCCCTTAGTTATTGCGGAAGGGAAATTAAGTTTAGACATTGCTTCTAAATAAACATCTCCAACTTCTCCTATTTTTTCAAACTGATTTGCTGAATCAAAAATTATATTTTTATTATTCAAATTATCAGGATCTGTAGAGACAAAAGATATTTTCTTATATCCAACATACGGCTTTGCTTCTTCTAAATAAATTTTGTCAAAATTAGAACTCAACAATATTTTTTCAGTAGTGGTTGATACTCCAGTTACAATTATTTCGTTTTCGCTTAAAATATCAGAAATTACAAAACTTTTTCTGTTTGAAGACCCTAAGAAGTTGTCCGTGATTACAAAAGTATCTCCCGGAATTGCTCCTTCGTATTCTTTAAATTTTAGCGCCTCTCTGTGAAACTTAAGAATATTTGAAACAACTACTCCAGACTGTGTTACACCGTACACGTTAATGTAGTCCACAAAATTTCTTCTTCCTTGCTGAATAATTTGCATTTCAAAGTCACCAGCAATATTTACATTAGAAGCGTCAGTAGTTGGACCAAACCCTACGGTGGTTACGGTTACAATATTTTGATTTGCTACTGCTGTAAACTTTGATCCAAAACTTGCATTTAATTTATTAGCTGTTTTTGTAGCTACTTGAGCGGCTGTGTCAATACTCAATATTGAAACTTGAATAGGAGTCTTACCCACTGGCATAGGATCTCCACCAACACTATTTACATCATACCATAAATAATACTGGTCAACATTGTTTGCGCTATTAATTAAAGCATATTGCCCGGATGTTATAACAGAACCGCTTGGCATAATAATTTTTGTAATTTCTTGTAATTTTTCACCAGAATCGACAACATGGAAAGATCCTCTGTTTGCAACATTAAAATCTGTTCCTAATGTAACAATATCCCCAGGACGCATTTTTTCAAGCAAAGGCTCGGCTCCGTTTCCTGCCCATGATAGTCTGTTAACACCATCTAGTTTTGTTATATTATAATTAGTTAAGCTGTCAGCGTCTGTTGTAATAATTTTGTCGGTTAATGTTACTTCCTCCTCAACGGCGTTTGGATTATCTATATAAATAGAGTTTTTAAATCTTCTAATTACACGGTAAACACCCTGATTCAATACATTAAAATCACTTAATATATTAACAGAGTCTCCTTCTTGAACTTCTGATTGAATTGTAACATCTGCTGTATAATATGTAGGAGCAACCATAAATGCTCCGCTAACCAGTGCTGCTCCTGCAGTTCCTGTATACCCCAGCGCTAAGGTTACATTTGGAATATCGCTCACAGCATATACAATAGAACCAATTGGAAATGATGTTATATTAGATATTGCAGAAATAGCTGCTGAAATATTTTTAGCAGTTTCTACTACATCAACACCTGCTATCCAGTCAACGCCCTCCACCAAGGTTGTGGTTCCGACGGTAAAAGACGCACCTATTATATTCGTGTTATTAATTATAGTAAAGAATCCTGATACTAATTCGTTTACAGCATTTTCATTTATAATTCTTATAGTTTTGTAATCAGTGGATATTCCTGTTATTAAGAATTGTCCGTTATTTCCAGAATTTGTTCTGTTAGAAATTGTTAACAAATCTCCAATTGCAGCCTCGTCAAATCTCATACTTCCGGTATCTACTGTAATGTCTACCGAACTAGAATTGGCATTTTTGAATATAGTTAATGTTCCAGGTGTTGAGTTGTTAAGTTTTATATTTGACGAAAAAAATGGTTGAGTACCAATTTCATTCCATGAAATACAAGCAAATTGACCTTGTTTTTCTACTTTAAAAGATCTTCCATTTGTTCTTGTATAGTATCTATTTCTTCCAAATAGTTTTTGTTCTATACTTCTGTCAAATATTTCTATTTTAGAACTACCAGCAACCGGCGTAGAAGATGTTATTTTAATAGAATTAAAACCATTAATTAATGTTAACTTTTTCTGCTTATTTAATGCAGCAACCCTAACCCATTGGTCAGAATGAAATCCCAATGCCGTAGCAGCATTAATTGAAAAAATACAACTTCTGTCTGACTGGTTTCCAATTGCTATTGTGCTTCCTTCCATGTTAGCAAAAGCAGAAACTCCAAAACCTCCTACAACTTGAACCGAACCTTCTTCCCCAATAATATCAGTAGATAGTTGTAATTTAGAATTTCTGTTAACAGTTTTAATTTCTCCAAGAGTCGTAAATCCTGTAACCGCTAGTGTGTTTAAAAAATCAGAAACATGATTTGCTGTAATTGGAATAAGTTTTATTTTTTCTCCACTATTAAACAAATATGCATTTGAAGTTTTTGTGGAAAAAGAAGACAAAGATAGAGGTTTTTTAAATATAAATTGAGGATTTCCAATTGTTGCTGATAAAATTGTGTTTAAAATATAATTTTTACCATCCACTAATCTTATGAAAGTATCTGTATAGTTTAAATTTTCTTCTGTAGAATCGCTAATAACCCCAGCGCCGCTAGTCCCGTTATCGTTAATTAATGATGCTGTAATAAATTGTTGTAAATTATTACTTACATAGTCCACAATATCACTTGCAGTTGTCGCAGAAGATTCAAAGAAAGAAATTGTATTGTTCTGTAGAGTTGCTGCATTTGTTTGAATAACAGCAACTCCTGCGGCTCTTTTAATAGTAAAACTAGTAGCAGTTGAAGAGTATATTTTAAAAGACCCTATATTTTGGCTGTTAAATTCTCCAGTATCAGAAATGTAAACATAATCCCCAGGAACTACCGAAGTTAGAACAGGAGCATCACCTACTCCGGAATACTGATAGGTTACTAAATCAAAAACAATTCCTGGACTAATTATCACATTCCATTCGGTGGAACTGGTAATAGAGGTCGATCTAGATGCACCTGATTTTAAAAATATTTTTATATTAATCTGTGTATCAATTTCAATAGTATGAGAAACAGCAGGTTGAGCAGGGACGACAACAGCAGAAGCTGGATAAAAATATCCTATTCCTATCTTTTCCCCAGATTTTCCCCATTCTACAGCTCTGTAAAGAATTGCATCTTCGCTTACCGTACTAATAGGCGGCGGATATATACCCAACGGATTGCTAGGGTCTATTATTCTTTTTGCTTGCATTAAACATTTATAATTATTAAAAGAAAAATTTGAGCCGAATAGTTGCGAGAATTCTAACCCTCCTCCTTCAAGATCAGTACCTCTAAACTCATTCGGATTTACAGGAAGAGAAGTATTTGTAACAGCCGTCCTATACAAAGGCATATCGAATGCTTTTTGATCAGGATCGCCATCCAATATAGCGACGACCGAGTCATCATGCCCAAAGTCATACCCATTTAATAAATGATACCTATCGTTTGCTCTGCTTCTTCTATAAAAAGGGCTATTTTCTAAATTAACCGTGGTTCCTGTAATATTTTCTATTTCTACACATTCATTAGAAACAATATCTGAAACAGAATTATAAGGCTGTGAAAAACATAAAAAACCTGAGGGATCTACCCCCAATGCCTCTATGTTATCGTTGGAGGTTATACTTGAAATAAAAGTATCCGAAGGATCTGCATAAACATCTGTTGTTATTTTACTGTGAATAAATGCAGGAAATTGATTATCTTGGTTGTTTGACTCATAAAATGCAAACTGAGAGGCTATGCTTTGAGAGATAGAATTTTTTACAAAATTAAGAGATTTTGCTGGGTTATTAAAATCAATTAAAAACACACCACCACTTAACCCTTCTGTATTTGTTCTAATAATAAAAACTTCATCATTATCAATTGTTACCACAGAATTAGTTAGCTGATTATTTAATTCGATTGCAATATCGCTTATTTTTTTACTAATTCCGGACAATATTTTTATTTTTTGAGGTGTTTTTGAACATCTAACAACAGTAAACCCTTCACTAAAATTTACAGGACCTTCTGCTACAGCCGCAGCGTATTCTGCTGCGGTAACTTTAATATCAAGCGTTGTAGCTGTTATAGCATTAACACGAGCTTCTAATCTATTAGTCAGAGATAGCTCGTTTGACCATATGATTACATAGTCTCCAACATTCACATTTCCAAAAGCGTTTACTGAATTACTTGTATATCTTATTATATCCCCGGCATTTTTTGATACTGTTAAAAATGTATCCGAGGTTACTCCGACTGAGATTGGTTCGGCTTTTACATCATCAATCAAAAGCCACATGTATGCTGGGCTAGAAATGGTTACATTTCCTCCAAGAATCTTTTGACTTCTTATTTCTGCCTTGGTTAATTGTGAACCTAAGGTAAGTGAATCACCTTTTTCTAAAGGTGTGTTTAGTTTTATTTGAGCTGTGTTTCTTGATATTTCAAAATCAGCCTTATTTCCTTGAGAAAAAAGTCCAAGACTTTGCGAAAACATACCCCTTGCCACAAGCAATGAGTTAGGATCTATCGATATAGATGCTCTAGAATCCGAGCCAAGGTTACTTATTAGCTTTAATTGTTCTCCGTTTATATCAGCTGTTATGCCTGTGATTTTTTTATTTATAACATTTACCCATGACGATAAAGTATTTTGATAACTAACAATAGAGTGTTGCCCTTCTGCTATAAAATCTTCATTTGTAAATGTATATGTTATAAAATTTGTACCATCCACTGAAATAATAAGAGTATCGTTATTGGTTATAGAGTTACTCCAATCAGATCTATTTTTAGATATTACAAAAGCAACCTTGCCATTTTTATTTAATAATTCTCTATTTTTATAAAGTAATACCGTTCTTATCTCGTTTTCTGGAAAACCTAATACAATCCCTGCATTATTTCCCTGAGATGGTGATGATAATTGTAAAAATTCATCGACTTCTGTTTTTGCTCTTATTAAAACTTTTGAACCACCCTCCGCTGTGGTGGCTTCAAATTTTAAATTAGTGTTATTGTTAATACTGGCAACTATTTCATATGCAGTGGCAGATCCTGGAGATTTAAAATCGCCCTCTTGAAAAATATGTTCTGATATTAATCCACCAACAAGAATTGCTAACCTGTCTAGCGGTTTGATATTATAAGGCGCAATTTCAGAAGAAAGTATAAACGCTTTTGCAACAGAAGTCTGTCTTCCGCCTGTAGAAAGTTGAAAACTTCTTTCTCCACCGATTGCTGAATCAACTATAAATTCAATTCCAATTCCCTGAGTTTTTTCCTCATATCCCTGGCCATTATCTATATATAGAATTGTTTCTTCTGCATTTGTTGTATCGATTTCGTTAGAAGTTACTATAGCATTTTCATCAGATGCTTGAGCGCCAAGAACAGCGTTCTTAACAGCTAAAGAAGTTCCTAGCCCTTTCGATAATCTAGTTTTTTTAATCCTATCTCTGTAATCATCATCCGTTTCTGTATCAGCTCCTGTAGTAAAAGGGCGTTCATTTACAACTTCTGCTCCTGTAAACGGTGGAGAACCAAACTCTCTTATGGCTCCGGCAGGAGCGTTTGATGCAGATCCAGGTTCTTGAGCAACGACTTGAACAAAAGGGTTTACATTTTCCCCATCAAGCAATATAGCTGAAGAAGAAACAGTGTAACTAATATTCGCAACAGCTCCAGATCCTGGAGATATGACCGTCGTTCCTGTTGGAATATTACGTGTTCCTCCTTGGCCTAAAATAACTGTTTCAGATATATTATGAAATTTTGTTGTAGGTGAAGTTAGTGTAATCTCCCAATAAGAACCCAGCTGAGTAACTAAGGAGTAACTTAAAGGACCTTCTATATTTGGGGTTCCTCTACCTATATATATGGTTCCGGATGAAGGAAATTCAGAAGCATCGGATACCTTGATTGTGGTTGATCCTGCATTAGGAGCTGAAAGTCCCGCATAAATCTTTGTAGATATTTTTTTAAAAGAAGAATCCGTAACCTTAACGATACCATTGGCAGTTCTTGATGCCTTTCTTGGAACTCTTTCTTCTTCACCGATTCTGTTCAATGCTTCTCCAGTAGCTCTGTCAACAGAATTATCTCTAAGTACTTGAAATATATCACCAGAAGTACGAGCCACAGATCTTGCAACTACATCAAAAAATTGAGTCAAAACAGATCCTGTATTAAGATCGTTAACACCTGTGAGTCCAGTATATTCGGTTAGCATTTCCGATAATATCTGCTCTCTAGATTTTGGGGTAGGTAAACCTTCAGCCATTGCATCCTCTTTAACTATATATTATCACACATATTAAAGATTCAGTGTGGATATAAAAAATATTTTAATTAAATAATTTTTATAAGTTATTAAAATTACAAAGAAAAATTAATAGGGAATATACCTTTCCCGTTCGCTAAAACAGCGTTTATACTTATAGATACGGTGGGCGGTAAAATATTTAATTCTATATTTTCAATACCAGAAAATCTAGGATCTTGCAATACCATGTCTCTTAAATCTGTTAAGACATTTTCTATGTCTACTTCTGACACGCTTAAGCCAGGAGCAAGTCCTAATCCAAAATTAGGGTTAGAAAGAAGCGTTCCTTTCTGTGTCATTATTTTCATTTTTAGTGCCTGTACAAGATTTGTCGTGCCATTGGCAAGCGCCATCTCCCCAAAGGAATTTATCACAAGATCTCCGTTTTCGTCCATCAACCAGTCCACCTTAGAAAAACCTGTTAATGTGTCTTCTTTTAAAAAAGGAATATCATAGGTACGTGCTTCTTCTGTGACTGATTGATCCGAAGGAATATAAATTTGATTCTGGCTATTTATAGTTCCGGGCAAAAATGCTTTAACTTTTGCTGCGTCTACTGTTTTTAGCAAATGTAAATCATCTATTCCATCAACAGTTATTAAATAGTTGGTATCAGATATTTTTTCAATTCCTGTAATTTTTCTTGTGAACATTGGGACTTCGTTACTAGATAGCTGTACTTTTTGACCTATAAACAAATTTTCTTTTGAAGAAATATTAAATTGTCTACCATCTCCATTTGACAAAAATTGATAAGAAAAACCATTCTCATCGATATAAGGTGATCTCAATCCATTTAAAGTTATGATTTCATTATATCTATCAGGATCTCCCAAATATCTGGCAGAAATTTGTTCAATGGTTAAACCAAAAGGAACCGGGGCCAAAAATTTAGCGGTTGATTCAGAATTAAAAGGAATACCCGAATCATCAGCTAATCCGCCCACATACTCTAGAGGATTTTGTCGTCTAGAATCATCTAATTCTCTTGTAGCGGTTGATAGATTTAATTCAAGAATAGCATTTTCTAATGCTAAAATTAATTCAAACTCCTCCAGAGTCATAGGAACAGCTCTTTCCTTTGGGGCTGGTCTGTTAAATATTTTTGAAAAATTTTCATCTCCTGCTCCAAAATTGTTGCTTATATCTAGTGCCAGAGATTGTAAGTTCTTAGATACTTCTTTTATTTCTTCGATTGATATTAAAGAATTTTTTTCAATTTCTTCTTGAATTGCAATAGATTGTTGCGGAGTTAAGGTAAGAGTATCCAAAGAAATAGCATTGAAGAAATCAAAAGATGCTTCAGGCTCATCAAAAACATTATTTAAACTAGAAGCATCGTTTGCGTCTTTTGCTCCTTTCCCAAGCAATCCTGCCGAAACTTGCTCATCGGAAACGCCTTCGTTTACTTCTTTGTTTTGTTTTATAGATTTTACAATATTTTTTGTTTTATTTGCAGCAGATTTTGAAGCACTAGGTAGTTTTTTAAACGCTGCATCAAAAGAAGCACTTCCTTGAGCAAGATCACCAGACATGGCTTTAACTGATGATTTTAAGTCTTTACCGATTTGATTGGGCAAATCCGAAACAGCAAATGCCAATCCTCCCAAATCCTTATAAAGAAGTGTAACCTTCCTTACTTGATCAAAAATCTGTCTAAAATCAGCTCTTACGGCTTTGACCACGTTTAAAGATGCGCTCATAAAGCTTCTGGCATTGTCTAGTGCAGAAACAGCTTTTTGAAAAAAGTTTGGAGTAATTTTTTGTGGTGGTTTGGTTACACTTTTTGAAGTACTTTTTAAATCAATTCTTTTCCATGCCTTAAATTGCATGTTATATAAAAACTCACCGGGACTTCTTTGGCTTCTTGTGACATTATACTGTACGGGTGTAACAACAAAAGACTCGTTTGTTTTAGGACAATCAAAAACAAGCCTCCAATTTTTATTTTCAGGATTTTTTTTAGCTATTGCATACTGTTCAAGAAATTGCTGCAACACTAAAGCTTGGTAATATCCGGTTTGTGATGCACTATTGGAAAGAGTCCCATTATCCGTTAAATTTAAAGGATTTGTTCGACTTAAAGTTTTTTTATCTAAAATATTTTTCCATGCATTTTTCGCTCCCTCAAAGGCAGAAAAAGATCCTCCAAATAATGACAGACCTGGGGTATTATTATCGTCACCACCTGGTCGAGTCGGCCATATTCCCGTGGTTCCTGAAGCTGATATCATTTTGAATTTTACACCATTATGCTCTTCAACAACACCTCTCATGGTAGCGGTTGTATTGATTGCAAATTGATCAGTTATAGATAATTGTTGAGGGGTAATTGGAAGAGTGAAAACCCATCCTTCCGGTTTGCTAATTCTGTACTGAACCCCCCCGGTGTTGGATTCATCAAAAATTCTCTCAACCTGGCCGGTATTTCCTTTTACGGGTTTGTACTTAACTCCACCATCTGCGGTATTATCAGTCTCGATTTCTACCACAATTAATCTATACGGGAATAAATAATTAGCCCTACCAGGGAAAATTTCTATTGGTGGGAAAAAAATATCTTTGTTATCTTTCCAAGGAAGAGGTACTTTGCTGGCATTTTCTGACTTTGCTACAACAGGGGTTTTTTTACCTGTAACACCTTCTATAATCCCTTCCCGATTGTCGGCTATCGTCTTGGTTATTTTATTCCACATTTTTAATTGCCTCATTATATAATATCGTATATAATAAAGATTGAATTGTATGATATTATATAAAAAGAGTTGTATTATGGGAAAGGCTAAACGGAAAATCAATAGGTTACGTAGAAAAAAGCTTAAGCAAAAAATAAAACCCCGCATTCCTGTAGCTCCTCCTGGATATGCAATGAAGTCAAAAATGGATTATGACAGAAAAAATAATAAAAAGGCTGCAAAACAGTTAATAAATGAATAACATATTGTTTTTTAGTATATTTTTTTTACATTTTAGTATAATAATATCTTGTTATGTTGTGTTTTTTATAAAGATTAAAAAAGAAAACAGAGCAAGTATTTACCGTAAAAGAAGAAATGAGTTTAAAATTATCAAAGATGAATAAACTAATAATATTATTTTTAATTTTTACCTCCTCTTGCTCAAGCGAACCCATTAGGGTTTTCCCAAAAAATAGAGGGATAGATCCAGCTTTTAGTCCCTACATTAAAGAGTATTACAACATTATAAATTTTAAAAATAAATCTTATAAGAATATATACGGTAAAAGAATTAAAAATTTATCAATAAATTTTACCGACCTAGAGGCTGCTACGATAGGCAGATGTTACTGGCTTTTAAATGGCGAGCTTGAAATTGAGGTTGATAAAAAATACTGGGATAGATCAGGATTTTTATCTAAAAAGTTTTTAATTTATCATGAATTAGAGCATTGTATCAGAAACAGATCTCACACGCATGATATGTCTGAGTCAAACAGTGTAAATGCCTACATAGACTACCTTATAAGGTGGTTAGGAATAATACCCAAGAAAGACTACTTTTCAGACGGGTGTCCGAGTAGTATAATGCATCCAAATGACGTAGGGGATTGGTGTCATTATAATCATTACAATAAATACATTGAAGAAATGATGGATTACAAAGATAACTCTTTATAAAATCTTGTAGATCCTGGTATTGTTTATGGTAGTATATTTCTTAGGAACTGAAAAAGAAAGTTTTGCTCTATTCCCAATTATTTCTTGAATTTTACCTAAAAGCTCTTCTTGGTCATCTGCCACTAAATAAACGCTATCTCCAACAGCAAATCCTGAAAGATCTTCAAAATTCATATAAAATGTGTCAATTCCTGGAGCAGAAGCTTTGGTTGCTTTCATAACCAATCCCGCTCCTTGAGTTGCAATATTAATGGACTTTTTAGTTTTTTCCTGGGCACCTTTGGAATTAGAAAAACTAACTACTTCCGTTAAAGTTCCACCGGAAGCATTTATTCTCATGTCCAAAAAAAGCATTCTTTCTCCATAAAGACCAGTTGTTGAGTATATTTCTCCTTCGCTCATATCTTGTGTTATAGAACCAAGGTAAGTCGTGGTTAACTGATCTTTTCTTGCATTTGCAAAAACTAGTCTTTGTGTTAGTCTATCTTTTAATAGTTGCAAGGTAGTTGGTTGCATTTTTGTTTGTTGAAAATAACTTTCAAGCAAAGCATTAAAGGCAGCTATTGTTGAAGGAAGAGGTGTTGTCGTGTCATAATCCTGTATAGATTGCCAGTTATTTATTACAGATATGGAGTCGTCAATATTGGTAGTGGCATTCAAGTTCTGTGTTTTTCTAGAACTGTTTAAGTCAGAAATGGAAATCAGAATACTTTTTTGACTATTTAATATATTTTCCCATTCTTGAACTAGTGTTTTAAGGTCCGTTAACAATTGTTGGGTATCTGTATCATTTACAAATATATCAGGTCCTGGGGTCCAGGTTCCTCCTTTTGTAGTACACAGAATTTGTGTAGTACCAGACCCTGCGGGAGTTTCCCCACTACAAGTTCCTGTAGTTTGTCCTTTTTTACCGGTTGCTCTTGAGGCAATTATTTTGCTTTCTATTAAAGTTATTTTAGCATTTATATCAGCTATAATGTTTTGTTCTGTTCTGTTTCCGGTAGAGGTATATGTCTCAAGGTGAGTTTTACCTATGGCATAGTTTCTTGATAAAGGCGAAAAACCTGTCCATATCCCTGTCGGAACGGACGGCAGCGAAACATTGTTCTGGTTAGGGAAAAAATGATTTCCGGCGACCCTTTTGGCCGAGTCCACGATCATATATTCTACTAATTGTGTTCTAACTATTCCATCTAAAAAAACCAGTTCATTTTGATAAGCATTTACAAGAGCAGTTCTTTCATCTAAAAGTTTTTTATTGGGAGAATCTTTTTGTTGAGCCTTAACCTTGGCTTGTTCAAAGACTTCTGCTAACTTATCCATGTTAGCAATATCTTCTTTTGCTCCTGAAAGTTTTAAAGAAAGCTCAATTCTATCTTGTTTGCTTAAAGACATTTTTTTACCTTTATTTAAAGATTATACTCTTTTAATGTAAATCCTCGAATACGGAGATTTGTTCTAATTTCACTTTCCAGGTTTTGTAAGTCTTTATTATTATTTATCTTTACGCATTTGTGTGAAAATTTAAACACAGAAGTTTCAGAAGAATGAGATTTTTCTGTCACATGTTTTTCTGCCTCATCTCTTTGAATATAAAGCGGGAGAAAGGAGGTATTGTCTAATTTATTAAAATAATCGAATTCATTTGGGAATCTTATATCGGATATTATTGTTATTTTTTCACTTAATTTAACATTTTTACAATGAATATCCTCATCTCCTACACCCCTGAGTATTTCAGTTCCTATAATTTGAGCAATTTGTCTAGGAGTTTCTAATAAAAATCCGGCACTTCCTTGTATTTTTTTTATATTTGCTGGAGTTGTATTGTCAAAAATATTGTAAAGCTCCATGACTTTGTTTATGTCGGATATGGTTAACAATATAGGTTTCCCTAAACTAACTTCTTTTAATTTTTGATCATCAAAGTAATTTCTAGGGATATTAAAAACAATAGAGCATACATTTTTTAACTTATCAGCCAATGCTGCTTCTGTCACTTGTTCATGCTTAAGAATATTTTTAATAATAGTAGCAACAGTAGATTTTCCCGATGTTTTAACGCCAACTAATCCGATAACCATTTTCATTTTATATTCTCCAAACCGAGCAGCCTTTGGTTAAATTCATATCTTTTATATATGTTTCAAAAAGAATCATTTTATCCACATTATACCTAAAATACATCCTCGTCGTCATCGTATCCAAAGTTGTAATCTCCTGGCCAATTGCCGATATCGTCCAGATCAAAATCAGTATCTAGACCGTCGATCATAAGCTCAAATTCTTTAACCAGCTGATCTCTGGTCCTGGCTTCGTCGGGAATGGGAGGAGGAAAGTTTTTTTTAGTTTCAATTTCTTCGATTATAGCTTCTGAAGTCTTGTTACACTTGGCGCAATCCTTCCATGTTTTCATATTAAATTTTACAATCTTCCATTTTGTTTTACATATAGGACAAACAGAATCGGTTTGATTGAACGATATATTAGACTCTTCAAAATCCATTTCAGAAGGAATTAAATTAGGGTCATCAAATTTTACAGTATATTTTATAGGCAAAGAATAATGTCTAATATTAACAATTTTTCCTTTATGAAAATTAACCATGACTTTATCGCCAATTTTAAACTTGGAAGCCATATTCCCTCTGTTATCTTTCGCCCTTCATTTCTTTGATTAAATCAAAATATCTTTCTATACAACTTTTTGAAAAATCAGACACTTCTTCTCTGTTAAATTTTATCAATTCGTTTTCATATCCCATAATAAGGGTTACAATTTCTAGTTTTAATTTAGTGTTTTCTTCTTCTAAATTCATGCTTTGTTTTAATTCCCTTTTTTGTTTTTTCTTCTATTAAAGATACAACCCCGATAAATCCAAGTGCTTGGTCCCTTATTACAATATCGCCTATTGTAAGGGATTCTTTTTTATGATAAAAAATATGATCAAATTCTTTAACTACCTCTATATACTTTTTATCAATAATCATTTTATTCCATCTAAACCATCTTTGTTCAGGTGTTTCCATTTTTCCCTTATTTAATCTTATCTATTAAAACAAACAAGTTATTAAGCTTTGGCAGAAAAGTTACAAAACAATCATACAAAAAATGACAAGCCATTACTGTACCAAAAGAAGTTTTTCTTGCAAAATTGTTAGATATAAAATATGGATATGTTGCTGTTACAAAAATAGCCCAAATTCCTTGGTATCTATGAGCAACTCCAAATATTACAGTAAAGAAAAGCCAGACAAAAAACTTATGTTTTGGGTTACTCATTCTGTTGGTGATATAAAAAGGCACCATCACATAAAAAGCATCTTCAAGAAATACAAGCAAAAAGTTACTCAGTGATATATTGTGCGGATTGGATACTACCATTTGTCCGTTCCATAGACATATTTTAACCGCACCAGCTATGGTGAGTAGAGCCAAAAATTTTGCAACACCATCCAGCTTTACGGACAGTTTTTCTCTGTCAAATAATAATACTAATACAAAAATAACCGGGGAAAGTATAGGATAGGCGTAGTTTATTATATCTACAATATTAAAAAATTTTTCAATAACTTCATTCATTTAAGTGCCAATTTTTATCAATTTTCTTTTCAATATTTTTTAATTCTTTTTTTATTTTATTTGCTTTTTCTTCATGAAATTCAGCAGCTTGTTCTGCTTTGTTTTGTTTTTTTTCCAATTTTTTATCGTCCTTTTCAGCATCTTTTATAATATTTTTACCACTGTTTACTAAGTATTTATTATATATTTCTAATATTGTCAACACAAAAATTGGCAACAATAGTAAATAATAAAGCCATTTTTTGTCTTCTTTTAATTTTAATAATCTGTCGTACATAATTGTCCTATATTCTATAGTATCATACCGTTATAAACTGTCCTCATCTTCGTCTTCGTCATAATTTATCTTTCCGTATTCTTCTTCATATTCTTTTATATCTTGCATAAAAGAGTCAAACTCTTCTTTGGGCATATCTCTCAATTCTTTTTCAATGTCTTCCACGGTTGTATATTTTTTCTTTTTGCAATCATAACATCTAAAATCATTTCCTGCATGAATACAATACACGAACTCATTATGACACAATTTACATTTTATAGCAAATAAAAGATTATTAGACATTTTAAACACCTCTATAAAAATTTATTTAATAAACACGGTAGCAGAAAACGGACCTATCGGAGATGAGATTACAGGAATACCAAAAGGACCCACCCCAAAAAACTTTGTTGCAAACAAAAGTGCCGGTGTTCCTCCGACTCCTAGATTTATCATGTTTGACTGTATATTCAATGACTTGGTTTTAATTTCAGCAGTACTTGATTCAATTTTTAAAGCACCTCCTGCCTTGACCGATACCTCTCCAGAAGTTTCCAAACTCCAGCTAGAGGCTTTGTTTGTGGCAGTTCCTGTTATTTCAGTTCCCCATTTTTCTGATTTAACCAAAAAGTCTACTTTTGCATTTAATTCAATATTTTTGTCGGCACTTGTTTTTTGTGTGGCATCGGTTGTTATATTTACTCCGCCTTTGTCGTTATCCATTCTAATATGATTGTGCTGATCTTTTACTTCAAAAGAACCTGTTTTATCAATTTTAGCAAAAGTTCCGCTATATTTTTTATCAACAATTTTACCATCATCGCTGGTTGCGGATTTAAAGGTAAGAATAAATTCTCCATCTTTATTTATTTTCCAGTTAATTCCATTGTACTCCCCCTCCATATGGACACCATTTTCTTTGGTAAGATTGGTTTTTCTGCCGAAGTGGGGTAATGCTTTGATAATTACAGCTTTGTCTACAGATCCGTCTAAACACAATAACAATACCATGTTACCGGTTTGATTCCCAAAATTAGTAGAGAACTGTGCCTTAGATTCTTTAGAAGGTTCAATAACTTTGGATTTTGGTCTTAGTTTATATTCAAAAAAATCAGCAAGACCACCAAAACCATCTATGCAAATACACTTATTATACTGAGTAATGCCTACATTTGATGTTCCGTTTTGTTCCAAGGTCGTGACATCATACTCAGGAAATTTTTTATTTATATTTTCCTTGCTATCTATTTCATATACCTTTGTAACTATTCCCAATTTTAGCGTAGTATTTTGATAAATATTTTCAAAATATTTTTTTGAATCAATTTTTTCGTACAAACTGGAATTTGTTATATCCTCATTATCATCATAAAATTCAAAAATACTCATAAAGCCTCTTAATTATTATCTTTATCTGATTTGACTGTTTTATTTTTTAATCCATTTTTTGTAAATGTTACAGATTTAGATTGATTTGTTTTTTCTCCATTCTTATTATCTCCAACATCCTGACTGTCTGAATATCCGGGCAATATTCCGTATTTTTCTTTATAATTATGAACCCTGTCGTCATAGGTATTTGAAAAATCCATTTCAGGATATACCGGGCCTTTTGAGCTGGTTCTTTTGTCTACACCATTTGTTAGTGTTATATTTGTTCTAAATACCTTGTATCCGTCTGAGCTTATGGAAGCGGTGTGCTCTATGGCTTCAATATGATAAACCGTATCTTCTAATTCTAGATTATCTCCTATGCATATTTCTTCCTCTATTCCAACACAAGCCAAAGTTCCGTTTGTTTTTAAATGACCACCATATACCCAATCAAAACATAGCTCGTTCCAATATTTTGCATTTGAAACACTTTTTTGTGTGACCCAATCAAAATTGTTATACCTTGTATAAGGTCTTAAACCATTTCTTTTTATATCTCTAATATCAGATTGAGGAAAACTAGAATTAGCCTCTGCTTGAATAGATTTCCCATCACCGAGTGTTGCTGGTTGTGTAATAATATGTACAAAATTAAATCTTAAAGAATCTGTTTTTGAAACATTTAAACTATAAATTAAATCAGAAGATATTTTCCATCTTGGTAGCGACATAAATCTAGTAATTTTTTGATTATCAACTGCTTTAAAATGCTCAGTATTAAAAGGTTTCTGTCTCACAATTAATTTAGGTAAAACTGCATTTGAATCCTTATCAACTCTAAAACAAACATAGGTTTCATTTAGTAAATCATTTGAAAATCTTTTCACCAAATCAATCACGGAAACATTTACTAAAGCAGAAGTTTGTGGCGTTATATATCCTGATAGCATATTTTCCATTATTTGAAAACTTTTTTTACCATCAGCCACGCTATATTTAGGATTTAAACCTTTTTGCAAACTTCCCTTTCCAAAAGATGACCATATTCCTAGCATTATTCTATAAACATCTACCGCATATAGACCTTTTTTTATCCCCATCAATGAGAATATTTCGGATGGAATCTCATACGCCCTGCTTTCTGTGGCAAAAACTTTAACCGCTGCATTTCCAGTTCCCTTACCCAGTATCATAGTAATCATTAACTCTATGACTGATTGAATATTATTTTGCTGTCCTATAACCTCTATCAAAGAAGGGCTTAATCCATACGCTATATTTGTGTCGGCAGTGCCAATTGATGGGTTGTAGTAAATATTGTTTTGAAATTCTAAAAAACCATAGCCAGTTATTTGATATCGTACACTTTTTTGTCCGGAGCCAGGGTCTGTGTTTATAATTTTACCAACATTGTTTACTCTAAAAAAACCCTTAAATCCATCCCCTACAGTGTTAATAGGTTTGTTTTGTTTAGCTCTTGAAACTATTTCCCTAGCTTTTTCACTAGAGTTTACTATATTGACAAACATAAAATCACCAGGATTTACAGCTGTAGAATAGTTTATATCACCAGAAGTAAAGGTGGCACTAGCAGAAGGCGTGTAGTTTGTTTTAGATGTAGAAACAGAAACTGTTATACAATCATTCTCAACAACTAAAACATTTCTCATCGGCTCTGATTTAGCAGGTCCTAATGTGCCATAATTTTTGGTATCTCTTGTATTAAATCTAACAAAAGTTATGACCCAGTGTGGGCTTGACTGATGAGAATCAATAGAATTATTTGATATATATTTTGTAAATGCTTTATCCATATTTTTTTAAGCTTTTATTTGGGTTTAGACTTGGTTTGATTTGCCTTTATAGCTCCTACTTGTTGTACTGATTTTACAAATGCATCAAGTTTTTCCCCTCCTTTCTCAAGCGCAGTTACAAATTCGCTTGTCTTAATTTGATTTGCTAAATTTGTTTCCACATTTTGTAGGGCCGTATCAAAAATTTTTTGATAATTTTTTTGAATATTTTCAGTAAACGCAACAAACTGAGCTTCTGCCTCGGCTTTTCCAATTATTTCCAATCCTTCTTTAGGCGAAGCCTCCAGTTTAGATCTTACTCCTTTGGTATCCGCCTCTGTAACCGTGCTTTTAAGTTCTGTCCCCATTTGTTCTATCATTCTTCCAGATTCTTCTCCAGAACTCCCAAAATCCATGGCATAGGCAGTACTCGCAGCCTTGTTCAGAATTTTTCTTTTTTTTGTAGGATCTTTTTCTTTTTTTGCTTCGTTTAATAGTTTTAAAACCTCTTGACCAGATTTAAATCCTGTAAAAATACCCTCTTTGGATGTATCAAACAATCTTTTTTGTAAATCTTCCATAGATATTTTTTCATCATCAGGAACACCCTCGTTTACTTCATCTAACAAATTCATCATTACAGGATTTTTTTCACCTTGAGCTATATCAGATACTTTTAGTTTTTGAGCAGAGAGTCTACTCATTCCTTTTAATCTTTTCAAAACAGGATCTTCATTCATCAGTC
>Ga0214921_10001710_pt1 | contig 36935 bp, 32 predicted proteins | sample LL1505_MetaG_FD_177992 | JGI IMG/M metagenome (GOLD analysis project Ga0214921, IMG submission 177992) | Freshwater microbial communities from Lake Lanier, Atlanta, Georgia, United States - LL-1505 | ecosystem: Environmental > Aquatic > Freshwater > Lake | place: USA: Georgia | collected... | reverse complement strand
CGCCGTCGCCGTCTTTTAGATTACCTTAAAGGTAAGGATTTAGACCGTTATAAAGTATTAATTGAAAAATTAGGTTTACGTAAGTAAATCAAATATGCCCGCTTTCATATGCGGGCATTATTGTTTTATCAGTAGTAATAGAGTTTGTGGGTTTAAAGAGAAATATTTGGGTATGTGTCATTCCATTGATGTTTTTTTAAGTGGATAGAACACCACTGGAATGGCATGCCCTTTCTTGTTCATTTCATCAATAAATCTCACGCTCTAATGTTCGAGGGAATTAAAGCACCGTCGATAAGTGACGCAATGATGTTTTGCGTCTATTGTTCATGAATTGGAGAAAAAGATGAGTATGTTTAATAAAGTAACAAAAACGTTTCAATGGGGTAAGCACACGGTAACGATGGAGACTGGTGAAATTGCAAGACAGTCTGGTGGTGCAGTATTGGTTAACGTTGATGACACCGTTGTATTAGCAACCGTAGTAGCTGCAAAAAATGCCAAGCCTGGTCAAGACTTTTTTCCGCTAACAGTTGATTATGTAGAAAAAACCTATGCAGCAGGTAAGATTCCTGGTGGATTTTTCCGTCGTGAAGGTCGTCCATCTGAGGGTGAGACTTTAACTTCACGCCTAATTGATCGTCCGATTCGCCCTTTATTCCCAGAAGATTTTTATAACGAAGTTCAGATTGTGATTCATGTGATGTCGATCAATCCTGAAGTTCCTGCCGATATTCCGTCATTGATCGGTGCATCTGCTGCTTTAGCTATTTCAGGTATTCCATTTCATGGACCTTTAGGCGCAGCTCGTGTTGGTTATAAAGATGGTGAGTATATGCTTAACCCAACACGTTCAGAGCAACTAGAAAGTCAGTTGGATTTGATTGTTGCCGGTACGCAAAACGCTGTATTAATGGTTGAATCAGAAGCACATGAGTTGTCTGAAGAAATCATGTTAGGCGGAGTTGTATACGGACATGATCAAGCGAAAATTGCCATTGATGCAATTCAAGACTTAGTGCGTGAAGCTGGTAAACCAGAGTGGGATTGGAAGCCTGCACCGAAGAATGAAGAGCTCATCTCTAAGGTGACTGCACTTGCAGAAGAGGGTCTTCGTGCGGCATATCAAATTCGTCAAAAACAAGCCCGTTCAACAGAACTCAAACAAGTAACTACCAAAGTGCTTGAGCAACTTGCTGCCGAAGGTGATGTGGACGACGTTGCTGTTGGTAATATTCTGTTTGGCTTAGAGTCTAAAATTGTACGTAGTCAAGTGCTAAGCGGTGAGCCACGTATTGATGGTCGTGATACAAGAACTGTTCGCCCAATCGAAATCAGAACAGGTGTGTTACCGCGTACCCACGGTTCAGCTTTATTTACTCGCGGTGAAACACAAGCTTTAGTAGTGGCAACATTAGGTACTGCCAGAGATGAGCAAATTATTGATGCCCTAGAAGGTGAATATCGCGATCGTTTCATGTTCCACTACAACATGCCTCCATTTGCTACAGGCGAAACTGGCCGAGTTGGAAGTCCAAAGCGTCGTGAAATTGGTCATGGCCGTTTAGCAAAACGTGCATTAGTGCCTGTTTTGCCCAAGTCTGAAGACTTTGCTTACAGTATTCGTTTAGTATCAGAAATTACAGAATCTAATGGTTCATCATCCATGGCATCAGTATGTGGTGGATGTTTAGCATTGATGGATGCTGGAGTTCCAGTAAAGGCACATGTCGCCGGTGTTGCAATGGGCTTGATTTTAGATGGCAACCGCTTCGCAGTATTAACCGATATTCTTGGTGATGAAGATCACTTAGGCGATATGGACTTTAAAGTTGCGGGGACAGCAAACGGTGTAACAGCTTTGCAGATGGACATTAAAGTTCAAGGTATTACAAAAGAAATCATGCAAGTGGCTTTAGCGCAAGCTAAAGAAGGACGTTTACATATCTTGTCAAAAATGCAAGAGTCAATGTCTACAGTTCGTACTGAGTTGTCAGAGCATGCTCCTAGAATGGTGACGATTAAGATTCATCCAGACAAGATTCGTGAAGTAATTGGTAAGGGTGGTGCTACGATTCAAGCTTTGACCAAAGAAACTGGCTGCAGCATTGATATTCAAGATGACGGTACAGTGACAATTGCTTCAACAAGTGCTTCTGGAATGGAAGAAGCCAAACGTCAAATTGAAGGAATTACTGCGGAAGCTGAAGTAGGTAAGATCTATGAGGGACCGGTAGTTAAGATTTTAGAGTTTGGTGCCTTAGTCAATATTCTTCCCGGTAAAGATGGTTTATTACATATCTCTGAAATCGCTCATGAGCGTGTCAAAGAAGTAAAAGACTTCTTGCAAGAAGGACAAGTAGTGAAAGTGAAGTTGTTAGCGGCAGATGAGCGTGGCCGTCTGAAGTTGTCAATGAAAGCATTGACACCAGAAGAAGGTGGACCACTACCCCCAGTTGCTCAGCAAGCTGCTGTTGTTTCAGAAGCGATTGTCCCAGATGTTAGTGAGCAGCCACCTGCTGAACAATAATTGATGTTGTTGTGAAATGCGCCCCACACTGATCATTGCAAATTGGAAGTTAAATGGTAACTGGTCATTTAATGAAGATTATGCGAGTGCATTTTCAAATGGCTTAAAAGATGTTGATTTAACCGGGCGTCAGATTGTGATATGTCCACCAAGTATTTATTTACAGCAATTGAATGGCTTGATTCTTCATCAAGAAATTTATTTTGGTGGACAGGATCTTTCTGATGAAATCTCCGGGGCATTTACTGGGGAAGTATCTGGTGTCATGCTCAAGGAGTTTGGATGTCGTTATGTATTAGTTGGACATTCTGAACGACGTTTGCGTCATCAAGAATCAAATGAAATCGTAGTTAAGAAAGCATCAAATGCAATATCCGCAGGCTTGATACCAGTTATTTGTGTAGGTGAGACATTAGAGCAGCGACAAGCTCAGCAAATGCAAGAAGTATTATCTACTCAAGTTGATGCTATTTTGCAGGGACTAGGTGAGCGAGTTGAGCATATCGTATTAGCTTATGAGCCTATTTGGGCAATTGGCACAGGTCAGACAGCCAGTGCTGAACAAGCGCAAGAGGTGCATGGATGGTTAAGAGAAACAATTGGTAAAACAAGCCATAGAATGGCAGAAAATTTACCAATGATTTATGGTGGTAGTGTGAAGTCGGATAATGCAGCACAGTTATTGGAGATGCCTGATATTGATGGATTACTCGTTGGAGGATCCTCATTGATCGTCTCAGAATTTTTATCAATTTGCCAAGCTGGCAAAGTTATGTAACGTAGGAAAGGTAGAAAAATATGGAATGGCTAAAAACTTTACTCATGGTGGTGCAAATTATCTCCGCCATTGGCGTGATTGGACTGGTATTAGTCCAACAAGGTAAAGGGGCAGATATGGGCGCAGCTTTTGGCTCTGGCGCTTCTGGAAGCATCTTTGGTGCAACAGGATCATCCAACTTCCTGTCTAGAACAACCGGTATTTTGGCCGCTGTATTTTTCTTATCGACACTTTCGATTAGTTACGTTGGTACCAAACATGAAAGTGATGCTGGTGTTTTATCGAAGCCTGCTGCAATGTCTGTCCCAGATCAACCAGGAGCTGATTCGGCAAAGCCTGCAGCAAAAGAAGTTGACTCCACTCCAGGGTCTTCAGTACCAAAATAATAAAAAGTTTGAAATTGTTTTGCCCTTCCTCATCAAAAGGACTAAAATAATACCTTGTTTTACAGATGCCGTCGTGGTGGAATTGGTAGACACGCTATCTTGAGGGGGTAGTGGCCTAAGGCTGTGCGAGTTCGAGTCTCGCCGACGGCACCAAGTTTTAATTCTGTCATCAAATATGCACTACAATCTTTATTGTGTATGTGTAATTTTTTTGACATAAATAAATTGTGGAACAAAATTGAATCTCGGTAATTATCTCCCAGTCTTTTTATTTATCTTAGTTGGTATAGGCGTCGGTCTTGTACCAATGGCTTTGGGCAAATTGCTTGGCCCATCTAATCCTGACCCTGAAAAAATTTCTCCGTACGAATGTGGTTTTGATGCGTTTGAAGATGCACGCATGAAATTTGACGTTCGATACTATTTAGTTGCTATTTTGTTCATTCTTTTCGATCTTGAAACAGCCTTTTTATTTCCTTGGGGCGTGGCACTTAAAGAGATTGGGTGGGCTGGATATATTTCAATGATTGTATTTCTTTTGGAATTTGTAGTGGGATTTGTTTATATTTGGAAAAAAGGTGCTCTTGACTGGGAATAGTTAAGAGTAATAAAAATAAAATGGCGCTAGAAGGTTTGTTAAAAGAAGGCTTTGTCACGATGTCAGCCGATAAGCTGATTAACTGGACAAGGACGGGTTCATTATGGCCGATGACATTTGGACTCGCTTGTTGCGCAGTCGAAATGATGCATGCTGGTGCTGCACGGTACGACTTAGACCGTTTTGGTGTGGTTTTTAGACCCTCCCCAAGGCAGTCAGACTTGATGATTGTTGCAGGAACTTTGTGCAACAAAATGGCTCCAGCACTGCGCAAAGTATATGATCAAATGCCTGAACCGCGTTGGGTTTTATCAATGGGTTCATGTGCAAATGGTGGTGGTTACTATCATTACTCGTATTCTGTTGTAAGAGGTTGTGATCGTATTGTTCCAGTAGATGTGTATGTTCCTGGATGTCCCCCAACAGCAGAAGCCTTAATGTACGGAATCATTCAGTTGCAGGCAAAAATTCGCCGCACGTCAACCATTGCAAGAAAAGAGTAATTGCTGATGATGAATGAACGACTAATTTATTTACAGCAGTTATTAGAAAAAGCTTTTGGTAGTGTAGGTAAGATTGAAGCTAATTTAAATGAGTTAACTCTCACAGTTCCCGCTGACCAATACATCTCAGTTGCTGAAAAATTACGTAGCGATACAACATTTGCCTTTGAGCAACTCATTGATTTATGCGGAGTAGATTATCAGTCTTATGGAGATACCGTTTGGACAGGATTACGCTTTGGCGTAGTTTCACATCTATTGTCCGTGAGTAATAACTGGCGTTTGCGTTTAATTGTTTTGGTTCCAAATGATGATTTTCCCGTACTTTCAAGTTTGACTGGTGTTTGGAGTTCTGCTAATTGGTACGAGCGTGAAGCCTTTGATCTTTTTGGTATCATTTTTGAAGGTCATGACGATCTTCGAAGACTTTTGACCGATTATGGTTTTATTGGGCACCCATTCAGAAAAGATTTCCCGGTTTCAGGTCAGGTTGAAATGCGCTATGACCCAGAGCAAAAACGCGTCATTTATCAACCAATCACCATCGAGCCACGCGAAGTTACACCACGAGTAATACGTGAAGAAAGTTACGGGGCATAAGATGGCGGAAATTAAAAATTACACCCTCAATTTTGGACCACAACATCCTGCTGCCCATGGTGTGTTAAGACTGGTATTGGAGCTAGATGGTGAAGTGATTCAACGCGCTGACCCACATATTGGTCTATTGCATCGTGCTACAGAAAAATTAGCCGAAACTAGAACTTGGGTTCAGAATGTGCCTTACATGGACCGTCTAGATTATGTATCGATGATGGCTAATGAGCATGCATATGTTATGGCCATTGAAAAACTATTACAGATTGAGGTGCCTGAACGTGCGCAGTATATCCGAGTTATGTTCGATGAAATCACACGACTCCTCAATCACCTATTGTGGATTGGTTGTCATGGTCTAGACGTTGGCGCAATGGCTATTTTCCTCTATGCTTTTAGAGAACGTGAAGACTTATTTGATATGTATGAAGCAGTTTCTGGAGCGCGTATGCACGCCGCTTACTATCGTCCAGGTGGAGTTTATCGTGATTTACCCGATCAAATGCCACAGTACACTGCGAATAAAATTCGTGGTGAAAAAGCTATTAAAAAGATTAATGAAAACCGCACAGGTTCATTACTTGATTTTATTGAAGACTTTACCAATCGTTTCCCAGGGTATGTTGATGAATATGAAACATTATTAACAGATAACCGTATTTGGAAGCAACGCTTAGTTGGAATTGGCGTAGTCACTCCAGAGCGTGCGCTGCAATTAGGTTTTACTGGAGCAATGTTGCGTGGTTCAGGTATTGAATGGGATTTGCGCAAAAAGCAACCTTACGAAGTGTATGACAAACTCAAATTTGATATTCCAGTAGGTGTGAATGGCGATAGTTATGATCGTTATTTAGTGCGCGTTGAAGAAATGCGTCAATCTAACAAGATTATCAAGCAATGTATTGCTTGGTTAAGAGCGAATCCTGGACCTGTCATTAGTGATAACCACAAGGTTGCAGTTCCAAGCCGTGTGGATATGAAATCCAATATGGAGGAGTTGATTCATCACTTTAAATTATTTACTGAAGGTATTCATGTTCCTCCAGGACAAGCTTATGCTGCGGTAGAACATCCAAAAGGTGAGTTTGGTATCTATGCCATTTCAGATGGGGCTAACAAACCTTATCGTTTAAAAATTCGCGCTCCAGGGTTTCCTCATTTAGCAGCTTTAGATGAAATGGCACGAGGTCATATGATTGCAGATGCAGTGACCATCATTGGCACCCAAGATATTGTGTTTGGCGAAATAGATCGTTAGGAAAATAGAGATGCTGTCGGAAAATTCTTTAAAAGAAATTGCTCGAAATGTAGCAAAGTATCCAGCTGATCAAAAGCAGTCAGCTGTTATGGCTGCATTAGCCGTAGCTCAGGATGAATATGGTTGGCTAACCGCTGATGCGATTGCGGAAGTAGCTACGATTTTAGACATGCCACCTATTTGGGTTCAAGAAATAGCCACTTTTTACAATATGTACAACACTATACCTACTGGTAAATTTAAATTATCAGTCTGTACCAATTTGCCATGTGAATTATCAGGTGGTAAACGTGCGGCAGAATATTTGAAGCAAAAGCTCGGCATTGGATTTGGCGAAACCACCACGTGTGGTACTTATACCCTCGTTGAGGGAGAGTGTATGGGAGCCTGTGGCGATGCTCCGGTGGCATTGGTAAACAATAAAAGAATGTGTAGTTGGATGACAAACGACAAAATTGATGCTTTGTTGGAAGAGTTGTCTGCCAATCAGAAAGTGACAGGATAAACAATGGCTTCACTACATGATTTACATATTAAGCCTTTAATTCTCGCAAATTTAAATGGCAGTAATTGGCATTTACAAGATTACGTGGCAAGAGGTGGATATTCCTCATTGCGTAAGATTTTGGACGAAAAAATAACTCAAGATCAAGTGATTGCAACTGTTAAAGCCTCAGGACTCAGAGGTCGTGGCGGTGCAGGATTCCCCACAGGATTGAAATGGAGCTTTATGCCTCGTCAATTACCTGGGGATAAATATTTAATCTGTAACTCTGACGAAGGTGAGCCCGGAACTTTTAAAGATCGCGACATCCTGCGCTATAACCCACATGCCCTGATTGAAGGTATGACTATTGCAGCTTATGCAATGGGAATCCCTGTTGGATATAACTATATTCATGGCGAGATTTGGAATGAGTACGCAATTTTTGAAAAAGCCTTAGATGAAGCTAGAGATGCTGGATTCTTGGGCGACAAAATCATGGGGTCAGAATTCTCATTTCAATTACATGCACATCATGGATATGGTGCATATATTTGTGGAGAAGAAACAGCCTTACTTGAATCATTAGAGGGTAAAAAAGGGCAACCCCGTTTCAAGCCACCATTTCCAGCAAGTTTTGGCTTGTATGGCAAACCAACTACTATCAACAACACTGAAACCTTTGCGGCAGTGCCGTTTATATTTGCAATCGGTGCTGATCAATATGCGCAGTTAGGTAAACCCAATAATGGCGGCACCAAGATTTTCTCAGTCTCTGGTGACGTAGCTCGCCCAGGTAATTATGAAATTCCACTTGGCACATCATTTTCTAAGTTATTAGAGCTTGCAGGTGGTATGCGTGATGGTAAGAGAATTAAAGCTGTGATTCCTGGCGGTTCTTCAGCCCCAGTGATTCCGGGGGAGACGATGTTAGCTACTGATATGGACTATGACAGCATTGCAAAAGCTGGTTCCATGTTGGGTTCTGGGGCCGTAATTGTGATGGATGAAACACGCTGCATGGTCAAGTCCCTACTAAGACTTTCATATTTTTATCATGAAGAATCTTGTGGACAATGTACTCCCTGTCGTGAAGGAACTGGATGGTTGTGGCGCATGGTCAATCGTATTGAGCATGGTCAGGGGCGTCCTGAGGATTTGGATTTACTCAATGATGTTGCTGGCAACATTATGGGAAGAACGATTTGTGCATTAGGCGATGCGGCGGCGATGCCCGTGCGCGGTATGTTGAAGCACTATATGCCAGAATTTGTGTATCACGTCGAGAATAAGCGATGTCTTGTTCCGCAATATGTTTAATGATTAAAGTGAGTAAGCAGAATGGTTGAAATTGAGATTGATGGCAAATTAGTCGAAGTCAAGGAAGGCTCAACGGTCATTCAAGCCGCGCATAGTATTGGCACGTACATTCCGCATTTTTGTTATCACAAGAAATTATCGATTGCTGCCAATTGCAGAATGTGTTTAGTCGAAGTTGAAAAAGCACCAAAGCCAGTTCCAGCTTGTGCAACCCCAGTTAACAAAGGGATGAAGATTTTTACTCGCTCTGAAAAAGCGGTGAACGCACAAAAATCAGTGATGGAATTTTTATTGATCAACCATCCCTTAGATTGCCCCATTTGCGATCAGGGTGGTGAATGCCAGTTACAAGATTTAACCATGGGTTATGGAAAATCGGCCTCACGTTATCAAGAAGAAAAAAGAGTTGTATTCCATAAAAATGTAGGTCCACTCATTTCTATGGAAGAAATGAGTCGTTGTATTCATTGCACACGCTGCGTGCGCTTTGGACAAGAAATTGCAGGTGTGATGGAACTCGGCATGTTGGGACGTGGAGAGCATTCAGAAATCACCTCTTTTGTAGGTCAAACAGTTGACTCCGAGATGTCGGGTAATATGATTGATATCTGTCCCGTAGGCGCTTTAACTAGTAAGCCATTTAGATATGCCGCTAGAACATGGGAATTAGGTCGTAAAAAATCTTTGAGTCCACATGACTCGATGGGTAGTAATACCATTATTCAAACGAAGTCTGAGCGTGTGATGCGTGTTGTACCGTTCGAGAACGAAGCCATTAATGAATGTTGGATATCTGATAAAGATCGATTTGCTTATGAAGGATTAAATAGTGAAGATCGATTGCAGCAACCACTCATCAAACAAAATGGTGAGTGGTTGGAGACTGATTGGCAGAGTGCTTTAGAGTATGTGGCGAGTGGGTTATCTGGAGTGAAGGCAGATCACACAGAGAAGGCGATTGCAGCAATTGCTCACCCAATGAGCTCAGTTGAAGAACTTTACCTGTTACAAAAACTCATCAAGGCACTAGGCTCAGATGATATTGAAACACGCTTGCGTCAAACGGATCCGACGAATGATATTGCTACACCTTGGTTAGGTCGTCCGATTGCTGAGCTGGAAAAATTACAAAGAGCTTTGGTTATTGGTAGTTTTTTACGTAAAGATCACCCATTAATTGCCACGCGTTTACGTAAAGGTGCAAAAACAGGTTTACAGGTTTTAAGACTCGATACGGGTTCAGATGATTGGTTAATGCCTACGCAGTCGATGTCACTCGCACCTTCTAAGTGGTTAACTGCATTGCAAGCGATTGCTGTGGAAGTCGCTACTGCTAAATCTATACCAGCACCTTTAAATATGACTCACGGTGATGCACAAGCAAAATTATTTGCACTGTCAATATTAAGTGGTGAACAAAAATCAATCTTTATCGGTAATACTGCATTAGCGCATCCACAAGCAACACAAATCGTGGCATGGGCACAGTGGATTGCTGATGAAACGGGCGCAACATTAGGCTTCTTTGGCGAAGGAGCAAACTTCGTTGGAGCAAAACTGATTGGTGCAAATCACCAGGGTATTCAACCTATATTAGATGGTTCCAAAAAAGCAGTCGTACTGTATCAAGTTGAACCAAGTATGGATTTAGCCAATCCAGCAATGGCCAAAGAAGCTTTATTACAAGCACAAACCGTGATTGCAATAAGTTCATTTATTTCAGATGATTTACTAGATCTTGCTGATGTTATTTTGCCGATTACACCATATACTGAACAAGCAGGAACGTATATCAATATTGTTGGCGATGTACAAACGGTACAAGCATCCGTCAGGCCTTTAGGTCAAGCACGCCCAGGCTGGAAAGTACTGCGTGTATTAGGTGACATATTGAAGTTAGATGGCTTTCAGTTCAACGCAGTTGATGAAGTCATGAATGCCGCCCTAGGTGGACTTGATATTCAAGCATCTTTATCAAATAGAACCCAAGTAAGTCTTGCGCAGGACCAGATATCAAAAAGCTCTAGTATCGAACGTGTTGCTGACTTGCCGATTTACTTTACTGATGCGATTGTACGTCGCGCACCATCTCTTCATTTAACTGTAGATAGTAAAAATGCTATGAAAGCAGGACTATCTCCAGATTTATTTGCTAAGTTTGATCTTAAGGAGGGTGATGCAATCAAAGTAACTCAAGGAAGTTATTCGGTTGTTTTACCAGCTACTTTACAAAAAGGTTTAGCCGCAGGAGTCGTGAGAATTGCGACTGGAACACCATCAAGTGCGCAGCTTGGAAGTTCTTTTGGTGAATTAATCGTGGAGCGTGCTTGAAATGATTGAAACCATTACAACTCAAGGTCAAGCCATATTTGGTCAATTATGGCCACTGGTTTGGGCGCTTTTGCGAATCGTTATTATTGTTTTGCCCATGTTTGCATGCGTTGCATATCTCACTTTATGGGAACGCAAACTTATAGGTTGGATGCATACGCGGATGGGACCAAATCGCGTTGGTCCTCTAGGACTTTTACAGCCGATTGCAGATGCTCTCAAATTATTATTAAAAGAAATCATTCAACCGATTCGTGCGAATAAATTACTGTATATCGTTGGTCCTGTGATGGTGATTGCACCAGCATTTGCGGCGTGGGCTGTAGTGCCATTCCAAGATGGCATGGTCTTGGCAGACGTTAATGCGGGCCTTCTCTATGTCATGGCAATCACTTCAGTGGGTGTTTATGGGGTGATTCTTGCTGGTTGGGCCTCGAATTCTAAATATGCTTTTTTAGGAGCCATGCGCGCTTCTGCACAAATGGTTTCTTATGAGATCGCCATGGGCTTTGCTCTAGTTACTGTTTTAATGGTAACTGGATCTCTTAATCTTGGGGATATCGTCCGCTCTCAATCACAAGGATTTTTTGCTTCTCACGGAATTAATTTCATGTCATGGAATTGGTTGCCATTATTGCCGATGTTTATGATTTACTTTATTTCTGGAGTCGCTGAGACTAACCGCCACCCATTTGACGTTGTTGAAGGTGAGTCTGAAATTGTGGCAGGTCACATGATTGAGTATTCTGGAATGGCATTTGCGATGTTCTTCCTTGCTGAATACGCCAACATGATTTTGATTACGACTATGTGTGCCACCTTATTCTTAGGTGGATGGTTGCCAATTTTAGATTTGCCAATTTTGAGAGACATTCCAGGGTTCTTCTGGTTATTTGCCAAAACATTTATTCTCTTGTCTATTTTTATCTGGTTACGAGCTTCATTGCCGAGGTATCGTTACGATCAAATTATGCGTTTGGGGTGGAAAGTGTTTATACCGTTATCCGTTTTTTGGGTTGTTGTTGTTGGCGCATGGATTGTTTCACCATGGAGTGTTTGGAAATAATGGCACTCTACACTACAGGAATCATATATGTTAAATAATGTCCGCGAATTTTTAAACAGCTTACTTCTGAAGGAAGTGTTTAAAGGCATGGGTCTTACAGGTCGTTATTTGTTTGCTCCTAAAACAACGATTCAGTATCCTGAAGAAAAAACACCGATGTCACCACGCTTTCGGGGTCTGCATGCATTACGTCGTTATCCCAATGGTGAAGAGAGATGTATCGCTTGCAAAATGTGTGAAGCAGTATGTCCAGCTATGGCAATTACGATTGAGTCTGATTTGCGTGACGATGGTACACGCCGCACCTCTCGTTATGACATTGACTTAACAAAATGTATTTTTTGTGGTTTTTGTGAAGAGGCATGTCCAGTTGATGCGATCGTAGAGACTCATATTCATGAATACCATGGTGAAAAGCGCGGTGATTTGTACTTTACAAAGGATATGTTGCTTGCAGTTGGTGATCAGTTTGAAAAAGAAATCGCAGCTAACAAAACAGCAGATGCAAAGTATCGATAAGAATAAAAATGATGAACGTGAATCCTACCTTAATATTTTTCTATAGCTTTGCAGCTGTGCTCGTACTTTCAGCATTAAAAGTGATTACAGCAAAAAATCCTGTTCATGCAGCCTTGTTTTTAGTTTTGGCATTTTTTAATGCAGCAGGTATTTGGATGTTATTAGAAGCGGAATTTTTATCGATTGCGCTCATCCTTGTTTATGTTGGAGCGGTAATGGTTCTATTCCTATTTGTGGTGATGATGCTTGATTTGGATATGGCACACTTGCGCAATCAATTTAAACAGTTTATTCCTGTAGCCTCCTTAGTGGGCGCGGTGATAGTTGCTGAGATGACACTAGTCTTGGTAAGAGCCTTTATTGGTACCGTTAATCCACTCCCAAAGAACACCCCAGAAGGCGAAAGTAATTCCATGAGTCTTGGCAAGATAATTTATGGGGACTATGTGTTTAATTTTGAAATTGCCGGAATCATCTTACTTGTAGCGATTATTGCGGCTGTTGCCTTGACACTTCGTCGGCGAAAAGATCATAAGACACAAGATATTGCTGCGCAAATTCGTACCAATCCTGCAGATCGAGTCAGGATCGTATCGATGGAGTCAGAAAACGAGAACCGTCAGACTGGGAAAAAATCATGATTACACTCGCTCATTATTTAGTCTTGGCTGCCATGTTATTCGCCATTGGGATTATTGGTATCTTTTTAAATCGTAAAAACATTATTGTGTTATTGATGTCAATCGAACTGATGCTACTTGCTGTAAATACCAACTTCATTGCGTTCTCCCATTACTGGGGCGATATGTTGGGTCAGGTATTTGTCTTTTTTATTTTGACAGTTGCAGCTGCAGAGGCTGCGATAGGACTTGCTATTTTAGTGATTCTATTTCGTAGTAGTGATACCGTCAGTACAGAAGATCTTGGTCAGTTAAAAGGTTAATAGGGCTATTCGATAGAAAACATCATGACGTCAACATTAAATCCTTCCTTATTAATACTCATTCCGATGGCGCCATTGATTGGTGCAATTCTGGCCGGTTTTTTTGGTACCAAATTTATGGGTAATCTCCTCAGTAGAACAGCTTGCCACCGAATCACTATTCTTGGAGTTGGGATTGCTTGCGGTTTATCGATTTATGTATTAACCCAAGTAATGGCGGGAGCCCGCTTTAATGGCAATTTATATGAGTGGATGCGTTTTGGCGATGAGCTTGTATTAAACATAGGTTTTTTAATTGATCCACTATCTGCCATGATGATGGTTGTGGTTACTTTCGTGTCATTAATGGTTCACATTTACACGATTGGGTATATGCATGAGGACGAGGGATATAGCCGTTTCTTCTCCTACATTTCATTATTCACATTTGCGATGTTAATGCTGGTGATGAGCAATAACTTCTTACAACTCTTCTTTGGATGGGAAGCGGTAGGATTAGTTTCTTATTTACTGATTGGTTTTTGGTATACCAAGCCCACAGCGATTTTTGCTAATATGAAAGCCTTCTTAGTCAATCGTGTTGGAGACTTTGGTTTTATTCTTGGTATTGGTTTGATCTTCGCTAATACTGGCACAATGGATTATCAAACCGCATTTGGTCAAGCACAAAATATTGCAGCCCAAACATTACCTGGTACGAACTGGGAGTTAATGACGGTTGCATGTATTTGTTTGTTTATTGGCGCGATGGGTAAATCTGCCCAGTTCCCATTACACGTTTGGTTACCAGATTCAATGGAAGGTCCAACTCCGATTTCAGCATTGATTCATGCGGCGACCATGGTGACTGCTGGTATTTTTATGGTGTCGCGGATGTCACCATTTTTTGAATTGTCAGATACAGCACTTTCATTCATTTTGATTATTGGCTCGATTACTGCCTTGTTCATGGGCTTTTTGGGCATCGTCCAAACCGACATCAAGCGTGTCGTTGCCTACTCGACCTTGTCACAGCTAGGGTATATGACCGTTGCTTTAGGTGTTTCAGCATATCCAGTTGCAATTTTCCACTTAATGACACATGCTTTCTTCAAAGCACTCTTATTCCTTGGAGCGGGTAGTGTGATTATGGGGATGCATCATGATCAAGATATGCGCAACATGGGTGGCCTACGAAAATATATGCCAATTACTTGGATAACTTCATTAATTGGTAGTTTGGCATTAATTGGTACACCATTCTTCTCAGGGTTTTATTCCAAAGACTCCATTATTGAAGCAGTTGCCGAGAGTCATATTTATGGCTCTGGTTTTGCTTACTTTGCCGTCATGGCGGGCGTATTTATTACGGCTTTTTACTCATTCCGAATGTATTTCTTGGTATTCCATGGCAAAGAACGCTTTGGCCATGCTCACGATCACCATGGACATGGAGATGATCAGCATGGATTAGCTCCAGGACAGAAGCCACACGAGTCACCTCTAGTCGTTACCTTACCCTTGATCTTATTAGCAATCCCATCGGTCATTATTGGCTATATCGCTATTGAGCCCATGTTATTTGGCGGATTTTTTGACCAGTCCATTTTTATTGATGCCAAGGCTCACCCTGCGATGGAAGAGTTAGAAGGGGCATTTCATGGGGCGTTCAATATGGTGGTTCACTCTTTGACTTCACCCGTTTTATGGTTAGCTATTGGCGGGGTTGTAACTGCAGCGGTCTTTTATCTCATCAAGCCTGAGATTCCTACAAAGATTGCAGAAATTTTTGCGCCAATCAAGAAAGTTTTGGACAACAAATATTATTTAGATGATTTCAATCAAGCCCTGTTTGGTCGTGGCGCACAGATTATTGGTAATGGATTTTGGAAGGGGGGCGATCAAGCCGCTATTGATGGATTTATCGTCAATGGAAGTGCGAAGGTTGTTGATTGGTTCTCCAAATTAGTTAGACATTTTCAATCTGGGTATTTATATCACTACGCCTTTGCCATGATTATTGGCGTGGTTGGTTTGATTGCTTGGATACTTTTCACCCATTTGGGTTCAATTCAATAAGCGGCCAGTTATGATTTTATCTTTAGCAATTTGGATGCCGATTGTTTTCGGAGTATTGATTTTAGGAAGTGGTTCTGATACCAACAAGTCCTATGTTAGGTGGATGGCATTATTTGCTGCGACCCTAAGTTTCATGATCACGCTCCCGCTCATCACAGATTTTGATACTGCGAATGCTGGCATGCAATTTGTTGAAAAAATGCCATGGGTGCAGCGCTATGACTTAAATTACTTTTTAGGGGTTGACGGAATCTCTGTTTGGTTTGTTGTGCTTACTTCTTTTATCACAGTGATTGTGATCCTTGCCGGTTGGGAAGTGATTCAGGATCGTGTGGCGCAGTATATGGCGGCATTTTTAATCTTGTCAGGCTTAATGATAGGAGTATTTTCAGCATTAGATGGCATGCTTTTTTATGTGTTCTTTGAAGCGACACTGATACCGATGTACATCATTATTGGTGTGTGGGGTGGTAAGAACAGAATCTATGCCGCATTTAAATTTTTCTTGTATACCTTGCTTGGATCACTGCTTACATTGATAGCGATTTTGTATCTATACAATGTAACTGACTCCTTTAGTATTCTTGAGTGGCATCAGGCGCAACTTAACTTCACAGAACAGTTATTCATTTTCTTTGCGTTCTTGATGGCCTTTGCGGTGAAGGTGCCAATGTGGCCAGTACATACATGGTTGCCAGATGCTCACGTGGAAGCACCAACAGGTGGTTCGATTGTCTTGGCGGCAATTATGTTGAAGTTAGGGGCATATGGCTTTTTAAGATTTTCCTTGCCGATTACACCGGATGCTAGTATTTATTTAGGCCCATTCATTATTGCTTTATCTTTGATTGCTGTGATCTACGTTGGAGTAGTTGCACTGGTACAAAAAGATATGAAAAAGCTAGTGGCGTATTCTTCGATTGCCCATATGGGTTTTGTTACCTTAGGATTTTTCATTTTTAATCAGATGGGACTTGAAGGCGGTATTATTCAAATGATTTCCCACGGATTTATTTCAGGTGCGATGTTCTTTTCCATTGGGGTTTTATACGATCGGATGCATACACGTGAAATCGCTGATTACGGTGGCGTAGTTAACACGATGCCACGCTTTGCTGTATTTGCCGTTTTGTTTGCAATGGCTAATTGTGGCTTACCTGCCACTTCAGGATTTATCGGTGAGTTTATGGTGATTCTTGGAGCAATTGATTATGACTTCACCATTGGTTTATTAGCAGCAACTGCTTTGATCCTTGGAGCGGCGTATTCATTATGGATGACCAAAAGAGTATTTTTTGGCAAAGTAACCAATGATCACGTTGCACAATTAAGTGATATCAATTCAAGAGAGTATTTCATTCTTGGAATATTAGCGATATTAACCATTGGTATGGGGGTTTATCCAAAGCCTTTCACCGATATTATTCATCCGGCTGCTGTTCAGTTACTCAAGCATGTCGCGATGACGAAGATTTAAAGAACTGGAACTAGCATGCAAGCGATTGATTTATTGGAAATTTTGCCCGAGTTAATTTTATTACTCGTGATCTGTTTCATTTTATTAGTCACACCTTTTTTTAAAGAAAAAGAAGTGAACGATGACGATGTTTTCTTTACACCAAATGCCGCTGGTTTTGCTTATCAATTAACACTTCTGACTTTGCTTGTATTAGCCATTATGTTTGGTATGCGCGTAAGTGATGACCCAGTTCGGATTATGAATGGCTTATATATAGTCGATCCATTTTCAAACGTCTTAAAGTCAGTGTCTACGATTGCAGTGATGGTGACACTCATTTATTCAAAGCAATATTTAATTGATCGCCAACTCTTCAGAACCGATTACATTGCACTCGTTTTATTGGCCTTGCTTGGACAGTTCGTAATGATTTCTGGGGCCAATATGTTAACCCTCTATCTTGGCCTAGAGTTATTAGCACTGTCTACTTATACCTTAACAGCCATGCGTCCAAACTTTCCTCGCGGCATTGAAGCCGGCATGAAATATTTTATTTTGGGAGCTTTATCATCTGGCTTCCTGTTGTACGGTATGTCCATGATTTATGGTGCTACAGGGTCATTAGATTTAGATGATATTTTACGCACCACTAGTAATGATCCGGTCATGCACCTCGTACTTTCTTTTGGCATTGTGTTTTTATTAGCTGGTCTTGCATTTAAATTAGGGGCTGCACCATTCCACATGTGGGTACCTGACGTTTATGATGGTGCACCGACCTCAGTCACCTTGTTAATTGGCGGCGCACCTAAAATCGCTGCTTTTGCCATTACCTTTAGATTATTAGTTGGTGGTTTGCAAAATCTTGATGTGGATTGGCAGCCAATTTTGATTTTCTTATCTGTAACCTCATTGATCGTCGGTAACTTAACGGCGATTGCACAAACAAACATCAAACGGATGTTAGCTTATTCAACGATTTCGCACATGGGCTTTTTACTTCTTGGCTTCCTTTGTGTGTATGACGAGCTTGCCTACAGTGCCTCTTTCTTTTATGCGGTCACTTATGTTTTGTCAACATTGGGCACCTTTGGACTGTTAATGATTTTGTCGAAAAAAGGTTTTGAATGTGAAACGATTGAGGACTTAAAAGGGCTTAACCGTCGCAGTCCATTACTCGCTTTCATCATGTTGTTGCTGATGTTCTCATTAGCAGGAATTCCGCCAACAGTTGGATTTATTGCAAAGTTATCTATTTTGGATTCTTTGGTTGATGCTGGTTATCTTGGCTTAGCTATATTTGCGGTGATGGCATCATTGATTGGTGCTTTTTACTATTTACGTGTTGTCAAAACGATGTACTTTGAAGAGCCAACGGATACCAGTGTAATTTCTGGACAGGGATTTGCAAAAGGAATATTGACCATTAATGGCATCTTTATTCTTTTAGCCGGTATTTTTCCAGCATTCCTCACCACGCTTTGTTTACAGGCGATGAGAACATCTCTGCAGGGCTGATGGCATCGAGTTTCCCATTGATTCCCAGTCTTGAGGATTTGCCAGTTGGTGATGCTCATCTTCGCGAAGTGACCGTAGAGTCAAAGCAAGTTTATGAAGGCTATTACTTAAAACTGATTCAAGATCAGGTTAAGTTACCCAATTGTCAAATTGCAGGAAGAGAGTACTTAATTCACCCTGGTGCTGTTGCTATTGTGCCGATATTACCCGATGGCAGAGTGTTGCTCGAGAGGCAGTATCGCTATCCTTTGCATCAAGCTTTTATTGAAATACCTGCTGGAAAATTAGACCCAGGTGAGAGCACACTGACTTGTGCAAAGCGTGAGTTGCAAGAAGAAACTGGATTTATTGCAAAAGAGTGGCATTTTTTAGGCAAGATTCACCCGATTATTTCCCACTCAACTGAATTTATTGATATTTATGTCGCTCAAGATTTAGCAATGACTCAGGCGAACCTAGATGATGGTGAGTTTTTAGATATTTTTGGAGCTTCTTTAAAAGAAATTCATGAATGGATTAAAGAAGGAAAAATAACTGACGTAAAAACTATTATCAGCTTCTATTGGCTTCAAGAGTTTTTAAGTCCTTAGATCAGTCATATTCTAATTTTTAAATAGAATATGAATTAGTGTCATAATCTATGATAAAAATTAATTAGAGATTTAAAAAATATGAAAGTTTATAACTTGGCTTGTCCTCTGAACCATCAATTTGAAGGATGGTTTACTTCTGAGGAAGATTTTTCATCACAAAAAGAACGCTCAATATTATGCTGTCCGATGTGCGATAGCGCGGAAATTGCACGCATGCCATCAGCACCCTACATTGGCGGTAAAGGCCATAGCCATGGCGATTCTACATTTGATGCTTTTGAAAAGGCTGAGCTAAATAGGCCTTCAACAAGTGATGCGATGCATTTGAGCCCTGAGCAAAAAGTTCTCTTTCAAGAAAAAATGCAGGCGATGATGTTGCATGTCGTTCGTGAAATTATGGAAAAGACAGAAAATGTTGGCGAATCATTTGCTGAAGAAGCGCGTAAGATTCATTACAAAGAATCTCCAGAGAGAAGTATTCGTGGAGTAACAACGGTTGATCAAGCTGCTGAGTTAATGGATGAGGGTATTGAGGTTTACTCGCTCCCCGTACCACCTTCTTTAAAAAACACACTTCAATAATTTCAACATAACAAAAAAGCCCATAGAAGTGATTCTGAGGGCTTTTTTAATCAAGAAAAAAATTGCAAGATTAAGAGCACACTCGAGTTAATTGATTGATGTCAGTGAGTTTCTCTAAATTCCAAACCAAATCTAAGATACGTTTAGTTTTATCATTTGAAATGCATGTTCTAGCGTTTTGAATAAATTTTGATTCAAGGTCTTTATCACTCATCGGGTTTTGAATAGTCCCCTTTGCATGTTCTATATTCATATCAAAGCTTGCTCCAGATTTAGTCGTGATACGAGCACTCGCTTGATCTAATTGTAAATTGGTGGAAGGTAGTACCTTTACAATTTTCCGTAATTGAATCACTGCAGCATCTTGTGATCTTTCATTAGTAAATTGTGAAACTCCCCCAGCACGATCGATATAAGAAACAGCAGCCGCATGGTTGGCACTAAATTTTGACATCAGACCTGAACCAGGTTGATCTACTCCAGTGATACGAATCACATCTGGATGAACTAACACTTCAAAGTTTGTAATATCAGACCATGGTACTTGAGATGTTTTAGATAACCCAATACAGGCATCAATTAGTGGATGTAAAACTACTCCGCAAGAATAGGGTTTATAGCCGTTACTGACAATCACCCATTCTTTACCTAAGTCTTTTGTCAGCAAATCTAAATCTTGTGAAGTACTATAAATCCTTGTAAATCCTAAATTACCCTCTAGTATTTCAGGAGAACTATTAAAGCCATTGGCCGCCAAAGTAGCTGATAAAACGCCGTGATACGCTGATTTTCCAGCATGTAAAGATTTACAGTCACTACCGCGATTTTGCTGCATACCAGCTGCTTGAGTACAGCCGATCCCTAGAGCCATCAGAGTTTTTTGAGCATCTAAATTGAGCATCCTAGCTGCTCCGATTGTAGAGGCAATAGTACCTAAGCTGCCTGTTAAATGCCAACCCCCACGATGATGGTTGGGCATTGCCTGTCCAGTTCGAATGCCACCCTCAAAAGCGGCAACGAGACTTACGATGAGTTGGCGACCATTTAGTTTCTTTTGTTCGCCAATGGCAAGAAGTGCTGGCATAGTTGCGGTACTTGTGTGCAAGATGACACCACCAAGGTGAGTATCATCGAAGTCAAGTACATGCCCCATTTGACCATTTGCAACTGGGGTATCAAGTAAGCTCATTTTTAAACCTGGATGACCAATCACACGTACCGCTGAATATGACCCGATTGATTTGAGCGTGTTGACTAAATTTATGGAAGTGGGGTGTTTACTGCCAATTAATGCACATCCCAACCAATCTAGAGTTGCTCGTTTTGTTTCATGAATTGCTGCAGAGGATAATTGTTCAAATTGAATACTCGAGGTGAACTCGGTTAATTTTTTACTAATGCCAAGCCCTGTATTACCTGCACCATAGGTATTGGAGGTGGTTTTTGGGCTTTGTGCGGCAGAAGCACTGTCGTTGGCCATACTATTTGAGCTTGGCAGAAAAGAACTAGCAGCAACTAAAAAACTCGTTTCAAGAAGATTTCGGCGGTTGATTGTGGTCATGATTGGTCTCTTTCATTTTTTTATCACTTAGCATACCATTTTGGACAATGCACCCTTCAGAAAATTTTTTTCTCCAATGAAAGAAAGGACAATGACCGTTTATCGAGTTATCATAAACAGCATCATATAAAAATTACAGGAGATATTTTCATGGAAAGAAGAGACTTTTTAAAGTCTGCAGGGGCCGCTGCTTTGTATGTCAATGCACCTAGTGATTTAATGGCATCTTCTGCAACTGCAAAGCCTAGAGTCGACAAAGTTTGGGATCATGGGGTAGTGCGTCATATTTTGCCCACAGTCAGTGACACAGAAATTTTAATCAAGATTTCACTGTATCAATCTCAAAAAAATCCTCCTGCATTACTCGTTGGAAATAACCGTGTAGTTGGCAAAATGACTGATACTCAGGGAGAGTTTTGGCAATTTTTTATTAAGAATTTAAAACCTGGGCAACCCTATCAACTAAGTCTAAAAAGCCATCAAGGAGCCTCACTTTGTGAACCATGGAGTTTATCGACATTTCCATCAAGAGAGTCTAATCCAGATCAATTTAGAGCCTTATTTATTTCTTGCGTGGGTGGTCATGAAGCCGCCGGTTTTTTGCCTAATGAGGTCAGAAATCGTTTATTACGAAGAGCTCTCAGTTTTCAGCCACAAGCGACGATTGTGAATGGTGATCATGTCTATTGGGATTTGTTATCTCCAAGCACATCCAAGGTGAGATATGGTGGTAATACAGAACAGGCAATCAAAATTGCTGGAAAATTCGATCGAGCAGGTATTGTTTTAGGAGCCGATAACGAGACAGTTCTAAAAAAAGCAGTAGGTCCACAAATTGCGAATGTCTATGGCGCAGACTTCCGCTCAACCCCTGTATTTTTTCTTCAAGATGACCACGACTACTTTGATAATGACGACGCATTTGATGAAATAGTTACTTTCCCGCCATCTTATTTTATGTTGCAACTAGCCCGAACCACACAATCGATGTACTATCCAGAGTTTTTATCTGATACAGCAAGACCTAAAGGACTGCCTTACTCTTTTGCTGCAGATAGACCCCCTGGAATTTCTGAAAGCTTTGGAACGATTCGTTATGGCCGTTTAGCAGAAATTCTTTTATATGATGTGAGAAGAACTGCAACCTTAGCAGGGCCATCTGCCGTGTATGTAGATCTTGAAGTTGAAAATTGGTTAGTCAATCGAACAAAGAGTCATGATGTGCAACATTTGATACATTGCCCCTCAAATCCACCAGGATGGTCTGCTGGTAAATGGGGGGAGTGGTATCCAGATGTATTGGGTGATGATAAAAAACTAAGTATTACCACTCCAAAGCCCTATTGGCAGTCTGGTTGGTTAAAGCAACATGACCGATTAATGAATACCTTATCTCAAAATTTAACAAGAACTCCTTTAGTTATTAGCGGGGATATGCATTCCATCGGCTTAGGTACTATGACGAGAACCAATAACTATGATTTAACTAAAAATCCTGTCCAGGTAGCACTATCCGGAACGGGTGGAACCCTCGCAACTGGATGGCCCTCAAAAGGTTGGCGTAAAACCCCAGCATTACCATCTCAGGTTTTAGATTTTTCTGAGGAAATTAAACCCATCGAGCAGCATGGTTTTACGATCGTAGACTTTACAAAAGATAAGATGATCTTAAGCTTTTTTAAGTGGGATGTGAACTCACAGACAATCGCAGATATTGACTCCTTAACACCTTTTTATATTAAGGAGTTACCACGCGCTTAGAATGCCAATTACTTAATTGTTGGCATGACAAACTCACCACCTTTAGAAATGCTCTCTGGCCAGCGTTGCATAATACTCTTTTGTTTTGTGTAAAAACGTACGCCTTCACGACCATATGCATGCATATCACCAAATAGAGAATTTTTCCAACCACCAAAACCGTGCCAAGCCATTGGGACAGGAATTGGAACGTTGATACCTACCATACCGACTTGAATACGTCTGGCAAATTCACGAGCAATATTGCCATCACTTGTGAAGCAGGCAACACCGTTTCCAAATTCATGAGCATTAATTAAGTCGACAGCTTGACTAAAATTGTCTAGACGCACACAGGAGAGAACTGGACCAAAAATTTCTTCTTTATAAATTTTCATATCAGTTGTCACATTGTCAAACAAGGTACCACCCAACCAAAAGCCATTTTCTAAACCAGGCACAGTAAAACTTCGACCATCAACGAGCAGTTGAGCACCTTCATCCACCCCTGCTTGAATATAGGAGCTAATACGATTCTTCGCAGCCGCAGTGACAATCGGACCCATTTCAGCATCTAGTTCCATGCCGTTCTTGATTTTCAAAGACTTTGTTTTTTCAATTAACGCTGGCATCACACGTTCGGCAGCAGAGCCTACAAGTACCGCAACTGAGATCGCCATACAACGCTCACCAGCTGATCCGTAAGCCGCGCCAACAAGTGCATCAACCGCCTTATCAATATCTGCATCAGGCATGATGACCATGTGATTTTTGGCGCCACCTAAAGCTTGCACGCGTTTACCAAAATGGGCACTACGTTCATAAATATAATTAGCGATTGGCGTTGAACCTACAAAGCTCAGTGCTTTTACATGAGGGTTTTCTATTAAGGCGTCAACCGCTTCTTTATCACCTTGAACCACATTAAACACACCATCAGGAAGACCAGCCTCTTTAAACAGATCGGCTAAAAATAAAGAAGCAGATGGATCAGTTGGGCTAGGCTTAAGAATAAATGTATTACCACTAGCAATCGCCATTGGGTACATCCACATAGGAACCATCACAGGGAAGTTGAACGGAGTAATACCAGCAACCACACCTAGAGGTTGGCGCATGGTCCAGTTATCAATATTCGTCGAAACTTGTTCAGTGTATTCACCCTTGAGAAGTTCTGGGATACCACATGCAAATTCAACAATTTCGATACCACGGGTCACTTCACCCTGAGCATCAGTAAACACTTTACCGTGTTCTGCGGTAATGATTGCAGCGAGTTCGTCTTGATGTTGGTTTAAGAGCTCAAGATACTTAAACATGATTCGAGCGCGGCGCAGTGGCGGCGTATCAGCCCATTTAGGAAATGCAGCTTGAGCTGCAGCTGCAGCTTGATTGACATCTGCCGTGCTAGCCAATACTACTCTGCGACTTTTTTGACCACTTGCTGGATGAAAGACATCTTGAAAACGTCCAGATGTTCCGGAAAATCTTTGTCCAGCAACATAGTGAACCACATCGTCAGAAGAAGTAAAAGCAGTTGTCATGTAAGTCTCCAAAGAAAACAATTGATTAATTTGGATATTTTACATACTTGAACCATTTAATGCCGATAAATACCAAAAGGCAAATAAAGCATTTATTTAAATCGAGCGATAATAATGTTTTTATCAATCATGCAAAATCAGATGGGTATGCCTGTGAATCGTGAGACATGGCTTCAAAACGCTGTTCAGGCCTTAGAGCCTATTTTTTCTGCTGTAGGGTATGGCATTCCACCGCTTAAAGTTTCCTGCGGGTTTGCGGCCTCTAGCAGCCCTAGAACGACTTTAGGCCAATGTTGGCCCAGACAGAGATCAAATGAAATGGTCAATGAGATTTTTATTTCTCCGAAAATAGATGATCCTGTAGAGGTTTTAGATACCCTAGTCCATGAAATCTGTCATGCGATTGATGATTGCCAATCAGGCCATGGGGCTGACTTTCAAGGAATTGCTCAAGTGGTTGGTTTAGAGGGGCCTGCGCGGATGGCAATGGCTGGTCCGGCGCTGAAGATTCGACTGATGACGATTTGTCAAAAATTAGGGGATTATCCTCATCGGGCACTCAACTTTCCACCCCCTAGACCTAGTAATGCTTCCAGAACCAAAGCAAAATGCCCTGAATGCGGGTATGAGGTAAGTCTTCTCAAGCGTTGGGCAGATTATGGTGCTCCCATTTGTCCAAAGGATAAAATAAGAATGGAAGAATATGCAAAAGAAACGATTGAACCAAGTATTGAAAATGTCGACGATCAACAAAAAGAAATTATTCATAGGGCGGTAAGTTAAATATGACAAAAAAATATGAAATTGCAGTCATTGCAGGTGATGGTATTGGCGTAGAAGTAATGCCTGAAGGATTACGAGCCCTAGATGCTGCCTGTAGAAAATTTGGCATTGACATGCAACTCAACCACTATGACTTTGCTAGTTGTGACTATTACATCAAGCATGGCAAGATGATGCCGGACAATTGGTTTGATTTATTAGTTGGACAAGATGCAATTTTCTTTGGTGCCGTTGGAATGCCAAAATTGGTTCCTGACCATATTTCTTTATGGGGCAGTTTGATTCAATTTCGTAAGCGCTTTGATCAATATGTTAACTTACGCCCGGTCAAACTAATTCCGGGTGTTCCAAGTCCTTTAGCTAATCGTAAACCTGGCGATATCGATTTTTATGTTGTCCGTGAAAATACCGAAGGTGAATATTCAAATGCGGGCGGAATTTTATTTGAAGGAACTGATCGTGAGTTTGTGATTCAAGAAACTGTAATGACACGAACTGGCGTGGATCGCATTTTGAAATACGCTTTTGAATTAGCTAATAAGCGTGAGAAAAAGCATTTAACTTCTGCTACTAAATCAAATGGCATCTCCATTACGATGCCATACTGGGATAAGCGCGTAGCCAATATGTCAACGCAATATCCACAAGTCAAAGTTGATCAATTTCATATTGATATCTTGACTGCTTTCTTTGTACAACGACCACAACATTTTGACGTTGTCGTAGGCAGTAATTTATTTGGCGATATTTTGTCTGATCTTGGGCCTGCTTGTACCGGTACGATTGGTATTGCCCCCTCAGGCAATATCAATCCCGAAGGAATCTATCCCTCCTTATTTGAGCCCGTTCATGGTTCCGCACCAGATATCGCTGGAAGAGGAATCGCTAATCCAATCGGACAAATTTGGAGTGCAGCAATGATGCTTGAGCATTTAGGTCATCCTGAAGCATCCAAAGCCATTGTGGATGCCTTTGAAAAAGTATTGGCCGCAGGTCCTGAGCATGCACCATTTACACCAGACATGGGTGGTACGGGAAATACCCAAGATTTTGGTAAAGTCATTGTTGAGGCAATTTAGGCATCATGCTAAAGCACCTATCGATTTTGGATCAATCTGCTGCTATAGAAGGTGTTTCGCATTCAGCAGTTATTCAGAATACGGTTGATTTAGCCGTACATGCAGAGAGTTTGGGATATCGACGTTTTTGGGTATCTGAACATCATAGTCATCCTAGTATTGTTGGTACATCACCTGAAATATTGATGGCAGCCATATCGCAAAAAACAAATTACATTCGACTGGGAAGTGCTGGTGTGATGTTGCCACACTACAGCGCATTAAAAGTTGCTGAACAATTTCGAGTTCTAGAAAGCTTAGCTCCCGGAAGAATTGATTTAGGCGTTGGGCGAGCTCCTGGCAGTGATATGCGAACCGCTCAAATAATGAATCCACAATCACAATCAGCGGCTCATTTTCCACAACAAGTACAGGAGTTAGATCTTTGGTTACGAAATGAACCCTTTCCAACGGGACATTTAGCAAAGGGAGTACAAGCTTTTCCATTAGGAGATACATTTCCAGATTTATGGATTTTGGGGAGTTCTGATTATGGGGCACAACTTGCAGCATATTTAGGTTTGCCGTATGTATTTGCTCACTTTATTACAGATGGTGAAGGAGCAAAACAAGCGATCGACCTATACCACCATCAATTTAAGCCTTCGAGTCGACTCCAAGAGCCCCAAGTGATTGTTTGTTTATGGGCATTAGCAGCCGAGAATGAAGAAGAAGCTTTTTATCATTTTAGAAGTAGGGCACGTTCGAAAATCGATCGTCAAAAAGGTATTTTGGGGTCTATGATGCATCCAGATAAAGCTGGCAAATGGCTTAGTGAACATGATGAAGCTCAATTTTTAAAGATGTGTCAAAAAGGATTTGTTGGGACATCTGATGTAGTGATTGAAAAGATGCAAGATCTTGCAAAAGATCTTGGAATTGAGGAGATTGCTGTCATTACTTGGGCTCATGATTTTGCCGTAACGAAAAATTCTTACACCCTTCTAGCAAAAAAACTGTAATCAGAAAAAGCTGACATAAATTAGTTTTAATCAATTAATACGAAAATGAATCGAAAACCTGCTTTTATTTCGCTGTCTGTAATGTTATTAGCAAGCTTCCTCACTTTTTTAGTATGGCAGTTGAATCATCATCAACAAGTCCCAATAAAACAACCACAACCAGTAATTTCGTCAAAACAAAGTACGACTTCTTTAGACCCTTCTCCCCAATATCAAATTCCCTCGAAGATTGATCGAATCGTAGATTTAATCACCGGAAATACTCTTGGACAAAAACAACCTGCCAACTTAAAAGAAGAAGAGTGGCAAAAAATAAATGAATTGATTCAGTCAAATTGGTCAAATTATTTCAACAACATGGGTAAGCCCATGTTGAGTTGGTCTGACAGTGAAGTTCAGAGTGATGCAAAAAAAGTGTTTTACCCATTTTCAGGGCCAGACTTTACGACCCTCTACCAAATTTATCCACATGCAGATCATTATGTGATGTCTGCCCAGCAAAGGGGTGAGCGCTTAATAGACTTAAGTCAATTAAGTCCAAGTGCAGCATCCCAGACGATCGAAGTCTTAGGCGCAGCATGGAAAAGCTTTGGTAAAAGTGGATTTTTTGTTACAGAGTATTTATTTAAGTACATTTCGACAAATAAAGTAAATATTGGCGCGACTACTTTAATTGCTTCATTTGCCCATCTACATCAATTCTCCATACAGAAAATAGTCCCGATTTCGATTGATGCCAATGGTATTGTCAAAGAGTTAAGTGAAGATCAATCTTGGGATTCTGTTCGGTTCTATCTCGTCAAAGACAATAGGCCAGTTATTTTAGACTATGTGAGAATGGACTTATCGAATAATGGCATGAAAAATAACGCATCTCAGTTAGCATTTTTTCATGAGTCAGCTAAATCTCCTTTGTTATTAAAAGCAGCATCACATCTGCCACAGCATCCAGAATTTACAATGATACGAGATGAGATATTACAAAACACTCCGATGGTTGTCCAAGATGAAACTGGTTTAGATTATCAACCACTTAATCAACAATTTAATACGGTTTTATACGGCAGTTTTGTAAAAGCGTATAAAGTATTTTCAACATATAACACCGAGCTTGCTAAGGCTTATAAGCTTCGTGATGACGAAAAAAAATTACCATTCCGAATTGGTTACTTTAAAGATGGTAATTACGCACTTATAGTGGCCACACGAAAACTTTAGGTATTTGATTCGCTATCGATAGCTTCTACTTTCTAAGTGGTGATAGTAATGCTGTAAATGATCATATCTTTCACGGTAAACATTTGGACTAAGTGGGGGAATGGTTTAAAGCTGGGGCTAGTCGAGACGATCTAATTAGAGTTACTGGATCTAAAGCTCGCAGAAAATGGATGATTAGTGCCCCATTCCTTAGCAAATGCCACTCCTTGCAACCCGACACATCTGGTAATGATTACTTTTAAAAGGTTTTTCATGATCGACTTTATTGTAAGTTTTCTTACTTTATGTAAAGTCATAAATATAAAAATTTTACAGCTTTTGTCTCACAGACTCACTTTAAATCGGGGTGCTAAACTTTCTAAGTTGAATTCAAGTAAAAGATGTTTCAATTGCTCACTTGCTTGTTGCGAATTTTTTGAGGATTGAAGCTTTTTGGCAATGATTAATTCGTTTTTCATTGAGTGTTCCCAGCCGACCAGTTCAGTTACAGTTACTTCATAGCCGCAGGATTCTAGATATAAACAGCGCATGACATTAGTTAAATGACTACCAAATTCCCTTGTATGGATTGGGAATTTCCAAAGAGCAGAAAAATAATTGTTTTTCAATACTTGAGATTTTTTCTCTTTAAGAAGTCCTGCAACCTCTGCTTGGCAACAAGGCACAAGAACAATATGAGAAACATTGCGATGAAGTGCAAAGTTGATAGCATCATCTGTTGCAGTGTTACAAGCATGAAGCGCCGTGACAATATCAATTTGTTGAGAAATATTAGTGGAAACAAGCGCTTCTTCCGTATTTAATTGATAGAACTGCATCTTTTCAAACTGGATTCGTTGCGCTAATTCTCTAGAGTATTGAACCAAATCCTCTCTAAGATCGATTCCAATGATTTGAAAAGAGTGTTGTAGATGCTTTGCAACTAGATCATAGAGTAAAAAACCCAAATAGGACTTACCAGCACCAAAATCTACGAGCTGAAACTCTTGCTGCTGATTAGAGAGATCCCGAATAATGGGTTCGATAAATTGCACCAAATGAAAAACCTGCTTTAATTTTCGCCGACTATCTTGATTCATTTTCCCATCACGAGTCAAGATATGAAGTTCTTTTAACAATTCAATCGATTGATCTTCGCGCACCTCATATTTGTCGTTGTTCGATTTAGTCGAGGTAGTTTTCATTATGAATATCATCAAATTGAGTCAATTAGACCCAAGATCTCATCTTTTTGTGTGGATTAATGTAACCAAGTCGGAGGATTTTTAGCTTTTTTGGCAATATCTTCCATTAACTGTTGATGAAATGCTGCTTCTTCAGAGGATGCATTGATGATAATCAAATCAGAGGCTGAAGGTAACTGCAAGTCAATGCTTGAATGATGGGATGTTTCAATGCCGGAATCCATCATTAAATCATTTTGACCTCGCGTCATACATAAGAAGACCTCGGCCAAGAGCTTGGCATCGAGAAGGGCTCCGTGAAGTGTCCGGTGATCATTCTTTACTTCAAACCGGTTACATAAATCATCGAGTCGATTTCTTTTTCCGGGAAACATCTTTTGTGCATCTGTCAGGGTATCAATGACTCCTGCAACGATTGAGCTAAAGGGATCTAAACCTAAACGCTTAAACTCCATATCTAAAAAGCCTAAATCAAATGCCGCGTTATGGATAATCACCTCTGCGCCTTGTGAAAATGCGACTATTTCAGCCACCACATCGGCAAAAACAGGTTTATCTTTTAAAAAGTCTTCACGCAGCCCATGAATTGCCGCGGCAGCCTCAGGCATATCTCTTTCAGGATTGATATAAAAATGTAAATTGTTACCAGTTATTCTACGATTGACTAGTTCGATACACCCAATTTCAACTAGACGATCACCGTTATTGGGATGAAGTCCAGTTGTTTCGGTATCGAGAATAATTTGACGCGAAATTTTCAATTAAAAGTCCTAAGTACCTTTAAGTACTTCTTCAGAGATTTGCATTGGGCCATTACCTGCATACTTATCTAAATAAATATAAATGACTGGTGTAATGTACAAAGTAATCACTTGAGAGAAAGCTAGTCCACCAACCACAGCGATACCAAGGGGCTGCCTTAATTCTGCGCCAGCTCCAAGGCCGAGTGCAATCGGTAAAGCCCCCATCATGGCCGCAAGAGTAGTCATCAGAATAGGTCTAAAGCGGACTAAGCAGGCCTCATGAATTGCCTCATGAGCTGGAAGGTTTCTTGATCTCTTTGCATCAAGAGCAAAGTCAATCATCAAAATTGCATTCTTTTTCACGATACCAATTAATAACAGGATACCAATCGTGGCAATAATTGTGAGCTCCATACCAAATAGTTGCAAAAAGACTAGAGCCCCGATTGCCGCTGAGGGCAGTCCAGCGAGAATGGTGAGAGGGTGAATATAACTTTCATAGAGCACACCTAATAACACATAAATTACACCTAAGGCTGCAATTAATAAAATCGCTTGCCCACCTTGATTGTCTTTAAAGACAGCGGCATCACCACCATAGCTTGTCAAAATAGTATTCGGCAGTTTGACATCTTTAGTAATATTTTCTAATTTTTTCGTCGCATCGCCTAATGGCACATCAGGGGCTAAGTTGAAAGAGATAGTGACCGCCGGAATTTGACCTTGATGGTTTACCGCAGTTGGTCCAATAAAGCGTTTAAATGTCGCAAGACTTGATAATGGAATCAATTTATCAGTTGTTCGTCCACGTACATAAATCGAGTTGAGGTCTGATTCAAATTGCTTATCTTGAGGAGTTACTTCAAGAATGACTTGATAGGTATTTACTGGGGTGTAAATTGTGGAGACTTGTTTTTCACCATAAGCAGTATAAAGTGCTGTTCGAATATCTTGAATCGTTACTCCTGATGAAGCGGCTTTTTCACGATTGATATCAACTTTTAAGCTCAGCCCTTTTAGTTGTGAGTCACTGGTTACATCTCTAAATATAGGGTCTTTTTTCATCTGTGCTTGAACTTTTTCAGACCATTCATTAATGCCTTCAAACCCGACGCTTTGCAAAATATATTGGTATCTACTTTTACTTGATTTTCCACCTAATTGAAGGTTTTGAACTGGACGCATGAATACCACTAAACCAGGAATTTTTCTAAATTCTCTACGTAATTCTTCCTGCAGCTTACTCATTTTTGGACGTTCACCTTTAGGTTTTAAATTAAGGAACATACGGCCTGAGTTAATCCCTGTACTTGCACCACCCCCTAATACCGACACAAAGCTATTAATGTGGGGATTTTGGTTAACCATATCCGCTGCTCGGTCTTGCAGGGCAAGCATCGCTTCAAAAGAAATATCTTCTGAAGCCTCTGTTGTAACGATGATTTGACCAATATCTTCTTCAGGGAAGAATCCTTTAGGGACATAAATAAACATGGCAATCGTAATCGCAAACGTTGCAAAAGCGACCCCTAAAACGATCCTCTTGTGATCTAGAGCAATAAGAAGAGTTCTAGAATAACCATGATAAATAGCATTAAACAAAATATCAAATTTTTTGGTAATCCAATACTCTTTAGGCTGGTTTGCATGATTCGCCATGTTCGGTAAGAAGCGACTACATAACATCGGTACTACAGTTAAAGAAACCACAGCAGAAACGAGAATCGATAAACTTACAACAACTGCAAACTCTCTAAAGAGAAGACCAACTGGCCCTGGCATAAAGAAGATAGGAATAAAAACAGCTACTAATGAAATTGATATGGAAATAATCGTAAATCCGACTTCTTTACTGCCTTTTAATGCGGCCTGTAATGGAGACATACCCTCTTCTAGGTAGCGAATAATATTTTCTAGAACAACAATTGAGTCATCAACCACAAGGCCAACTGCTAAAGTGATACCTAGCAAGGAGATGTTATCTAAGCTGTAACCCATCCAATACATTAAGAAAAAAGCACCAATTAATGAAATAGGCAAACTCAGAGCTGGAATAACAGTTGCTGAAATATGTTTTAAAAACAAGAAAATGACTAACACCACTAAAAAAATTGTCAGCATTAAGGTAAGGTTGACATCATGAATTGCTTCTTTAATCGATAGGGATCGATCATTGAGTTGGTTAATTTGTATGGATGCGGGAAGTTGGGCTTGAAATTGGGGAAGCATTTGTTTTACTGAATCAACAACCTTTACCGTATTCGCATTGGGTTGTTTTTGAATAGCAAGAGTAATTGATCGATCAGATTTATACCTACCTAGGGTTCTCACGTTTTCAAATGATTCGGAAACTTCTGCTACATCCCCTAAACGAATCGGAAACCCATTACGTTGTGCGACGATGAGGTCTGCATATTCCTCGGCTTTAACCATTTGACTATTGGCATAAATCGTTAAAGATTGCCTAGGGCCCTCGAGTAAACCAACTGGAGAATTCGAGTTAGCTTTATTAATAGCAACACTTATATCATCAAGAGTCAGATTATTTAGAGCTAATTTAGCTGGCAGGGCTCTGACACGAACTGCGTATCGTTTCGCGCCAAAGATGACAACTTGGGCGACACCCTCAACCGTTGACAGATTAGGCGATAGTAAATTTTCCGCATATTCATTGATGGTTGACAGGCTCATAGACGGTGAGGTCATAGTCAGATATAAAACGGGAGCATCCGCCGGATTGACCTTCCTATAGGAGGGTGGAACTGTCATTTCAACTGGAAGCCTTCTTTGGGCGCGAAGCAATGCTGCTTGCACATCAACAGCAGCTTTGTCAATATCCTTTGAGTTATTAAACTCTAAGGTAACACTTGTACTACCTAAAAAATTAGTAGAACTAATAACGTTGATACCATCAATTGTGGAGAACTCTTTTTCGAGAGGCAGGGCAACGCTAGAAGCCATATTCTCAGGGCTTGCACCCGGTAGTGATGCAGATACTTGAATGACTGGTGAGTTAAAACTCGGTAATGCCGCAACAGGAATTTTGGTATAGGCAATGGTTCCAGCAACAATAACAGCCAGTGATAACAACACGGTCATCACTGGGCGTCGTATACATAATTCTGATATTGTCATAGAGAATTCCTGGTTGGATTAGTCTTCAAGACCTATTGAGATTATTTCTTAGATTCTTCTTCGGTTGCTTTTCTTGCGGATCCTTCAGTAACTTTAAGACCTGGTCGAATATTTTGCTTCCCCTCAACTACCACACGATCACCTTCTTTAATTCCTGTTACAGCAACACTACCATTACCTTGACTGAGGATTTTAACTTTATTGAGGACCGTTTTGTTTTCATCATCGACAGTGTAAATTTGGTCTCCTTGCGTATTGGAGACTACCGACTGACTTGGGACTACGATGGCATTTTTAAGGAGTTTCACTTGTAAATTGACATTTACAAATCTACCAGGAGCTAAAGCGTAATCAGAATTATCCAGAGATGCTCTTACCCGCACTGAACCAACAGCGGGATCAATTTGATTATCGATAACATAAACCTTACCTTCTTTAAGAACGCCTCCACCGATGTCCACATTGACAATTAAGCCATTTGAGGAACGTTGAAGCTTAATGAGTTCAGCCATATACGCTTCTGGAATCGTGAATTGCACATTGATTGGGTTTAGTTGGCTGATGGTTACCATTGACGATTGCGTACTCGTTGCTGTTGCAAGCGAGGTAGTAGAAACTGCATTACTCGGAGAGACGAGTGATCCTGGAAATACATTAATTACCCCTGCCCTACCAGAAATAGGGGAGCGGATATAGTCATAACTTAAAGTGACTTGAGCAGAGTTTGCGGCTGCTCTGGCAGAATTTGCATTTGCCATGGAAGTTTCGACGCTTGCTTTAGAAATAAAATTTTGTTTTGCAAGTTCTAAAGAGCGTTGATATTGACGCTCAGCATCCTCAGCCAAGGCTTTAAATTTTTCATAATTGGCTTTATCGGCACGATCGTCCAGCGTAAATAGTAAATCACCTTTTTTAACATCTTGACCATCTTTAATGTGGATTTCGGCAATGACGTTAGCGACTTGTGGTCGAATGTCAACAATATTGCTTGCAACAATATTTCCTGAAGTTTCGATGATGACAGGAAAATCTTGTTGAACTGCTTTGGTTGTAACAACGGTTTGCACTACCTCAGGGGGCTTTTTTTTGGGGCTCTGAAATGAGGTGTAGAGAAAATAGCCTAAAACGGCAATAATTGCCAAGCCAATAACGTAAATAATCGTTTTCTTTAAAGTAAAGCGCCTATTTGCTGATGTATTCATGAATCTCCAATAATTCAAAACTTATATTAATTATCAAAAGCCCTAAAATAGCTTACAAGTAAGGCATCAAAACTTAACTTACCATTTTCTCACAAGTTTTTTAGAAAAAGTCTAAAAATATTAAACCTGTGTTTAAAAAGCCAAAAATCACCTACTTCCAGCTTCTAAAACCCCCCGATTGGCAAGTTCATCTGCCAAATCGTTACCTGGGTCCCCCGAATGCCCTTTTACCCAATGCCATTCAATTTCATGACCATTTAAAAGTTCGTCAATCACTTGCCATAAATCCACATTTTTGACTGGTGCTCGAGATGCAGTTTTCCACCCCGCTTTTTTCCAATTATGAAGCCACTCATTAACGCCACGATTGACATACTGAGAGTCGGTAAAAAGTTGAATATGACAAGAAGTCTTAAGCGCTTTTAAAGCTTCGATTACTGCCGTCATTTCCATGCGGTTATTGGTGGTATTTTTTTCTCCACCATACAGGTGTTTTTCTTTATCGCCTGAGCGTAAAACTACCCCCCAGCCACCAAGCCCTGGATTCCCCTTGCATGCCCCATCTGTATAAATAATGACTGAGTGTTTATTTTTTTTCATAGTTCGAATTAGACCTTGCCACAGGCTTTAAAGCTGTAGGGAGGATTTTACGAATAGGCTTGATTAGTCCGACCATTTTAGTTCCTGGGATTCTTTTTACAGCGCTAAGCATGAATACCGAGCCCATAAATGGCCACCATCGATCCCCTACTTTATCAAGTAGAGTTTGACCATGTAATCGCAAGCTATTTTTAATTGGAATACCGTAACATCCAAATTTGCCACGATCGATTGAATAATTTAGCAAATTTAACCAATCTTTAATCCTGTGGTGACTAATAAATTGACCCTCTTTGGGCAGGAAGGGCCGATCAATTAAGTTACCGCCATATTGGCGCAGACCCCACAAACTATATGGATTAAATCCTGAGATGACGATTCTGCCCTCAGGTCTCAATATGCGATGAATCTCTCGAAGAGCTTCATGAGGACTTTCCATGAACTCCAAAACATGAGGAAGGGCGATCAAATCAAAGCTTTCATTCGCAAAAGGCAAGTCATAAATCGAGCCTTGACAAATGATGTGTATATTTGGGTCTATTTGTTCATCATGAAAAGGCTGAGTAGGTAATAACATTTGCCAGCGGTGGGTAATACGGTTATTTGCGAGACAGGATAATTGGGGAAGTCCAATTTGTAGGGCTTCAAAACCAAAAGCATCTTCAACGGATTTACTAAATTGGTTATTCTCCCAAGCGAGTACATACTGACCTGGAGAAGTACTTAACCATTCATCCCATTCAATTTGAGAGTATTTGGATTTTTCTGAAGTGCTTGGTATCATCGGTATATGATTCAATTCAAAGTGAATAAGAAATTTTCTTGAAGGATAAATTGGAAAATACCCCCCTGCAGTTTAAACAAATTCCTGCATTTAATGATAATTACTTATGGGTAATCATACAAAATCAACAAGCTTGGGTAGTAGACCCAGGAGATGCCATTCCTATTATTCATTTTTTTGAAAATGAAAATATTGTTTTAAAAGGAATTCTCATTACCCACCATCATCTCGATCATATTGGTGGGGCAGAGCAATTACTGGCTTGGGCAAAAAAAGCCAATCAAACACACGTTAGTGCAATAGGGCCGCTACACCCTGGGATTACATTTTTAGACCGTGTGATTAATGATCAAGATGAAGTGGAGTTATTCCCAGAAGTCATTACTAAGGCTCTAACCGTTCCAGGGCACACGCTTTCTCATGTTGCATATTATTTACCCCAGTCAACAATCAATCCAACCCCTAGGTTGTATTGTGGCGATACTCTTTTTGCTACTGGTTGTGGTCGGTTATTTGAGGGGAGTGCAGATGATATGTATCAGTCCCTTAGCAAGTTTGCGCAGTTGTCTGATACAACTTTAGTTTGTTGTGCACATGAGTACACCTTGCAGAATATCAAGTTTGCCTTATCAGTTGAAGAGAATAATCCTGATTTATTAGCTTGGTCAAAGCGTGCTACAGAGTTGCGAAATAATAATCTACCTACAGTTCCAACCACGATTGGGTTGGAGAAACGAGTAAACCCCTTTATGAGATGTGATTTACCGAGTATGATGGAAATTGCTCAGCAGCAAACATTTCAAGGGCGGGTGAGTACCCCTTCTGAAGTACTTGCTGT
>Ga0214921_10001709_pt1 | contig 36948 bp, 35 predicted proteins | sample LL1505_MetaG_FD_177992 | JGI IMG/M metagenome (GOLD analysis project Ga0214921, IMG submission 177992) | Freshwater microbial communities from Lake Lanier, Atlanta, Georgia, United States - LL-1505 | ecosystem: Environmental > Aquatic > Freshwater > Lake | place: USA: Georgia | collected... | reverse complement strand
GGTGTAAATGAGTTATTAATGTTATTTATTATTGGTTGTTCAATTTTTTATAGAAAATTTATAAGTTAACCACGTAGTTAAACCCATTAGCACACCACCCCATAATGTATCCATAATCATTAGTTTTAATTTCCATTTCTTTAATAGAGCGTATGTTGTTGTATCATATACACCGTAAATTACAAACCCAAATAGCATTGCGTCAAAAACTGATTTATGTTCTCTAAGAATGAAATAATATAATCCAAATATAAGGAAAAAATAACACAATATTGCACCTAAATACTTAACTTGTAATACGACGCGTTGAACTTCAGCTATTTGTAATCTAAATTCGTTTAATGTCGCATATATGTATATGGAGTCAAGTGTTAATAATATGATAGCTGGCAATAAAATAAAATTCCATAGTTCTTTTGATTTCCACATTTTATTCTATTTATTTTATTATATACTATAATACTATATATTTGTATCAATTGTATTTTCAGCTAATTTATTTTCATCTGTATTATTTTCTGTTTTATGTGAAGGCATTTCTTGCGTAGAATTATCCGACATTTGTTCTATATTTAATACTTTAACTACCTTTTTTTTAGTATTTTGCTGTTCTAACAAGTACATTGTATAATTTGGAACATTTGCTACAAAATTCATTGCTGAGTTATATGTTATACCAATAATAGCATTATCTGGTTCATTTGAATATTTTATACTATAAAACCAATATGGTGGTATATATAACACATATCCTTTATTAACATCGAACTCGAGAAATTTTATTTTTTCCATTTCATTTAAATATTTTGGTTGTGGATTCCAAACGTCAATTGGAGAACGAAATTCATAATGGTAGTAGTCGTTTTCTGGATGCAAATATTTTCTACTTTTCCATGGAGTCATTTTAACATGAATTTTACCAGAATTAATACAAATAAATTGTCTGTAATTTGTATGATATCGCATGGGTGTATATGAATTTTTTGAACCAAACATAATATCATATTTTGCATTAACTGTGAACGTCGGTTGAAAGTATTTATTTAATACCGATAGTTTTGTAGTAGAAATATCTTCGACTAATTCATCGTTATTTTCAGAATAAAATCTTGATTTTGAATCAGTATCCATCAATCTTTCTGCACTTTGAAATGGTAATGTTATGTTTTCTCCTGTGTGAATATCTTTAATGTCTTTAATATTAACGTTAGTTGCAGGATTCACATTCGAAATTATACTTGAATCGAAAAAGTCTGGGATAATTTGTTTAAATTCAAACAATACTGGTTGTTTAATTTCGCATATTTCTTGTAAATGTTCGTTGTTTAAAAAATCCATTTCATATATTTCCAAATCTTCCGATTTTTTGAATTGTGCTACTAAATGAAAGTATAAAAAAAGGATAATAATAAAAACTAGTATTGTAATAAAAGTATTCATAATATATTATTATTTGTTGTATATTTTTGTATATGGAAATAATTGATAAACATAAACGCGTCGATTAATCATCATTATCATTTATTTTTGGAGCAATGTAAAATGAAATATAAGTATTATCATCTCCTAAATAGTATAATATTTTCATTGGGTAATTATTACTGAATTTTAATTCTACTTGTTTTGATAATTTATGGAATTGTGCTACATTATATAGATGGTTTAAGCTAAATGATAATTCTAATTTTTCTCCTTCATCAATTGCGAATGAATTTAAATCATCAATATTTATTTCTACCGACATTTTACCTAATTCTATGCTCTCTGATGATAATTGTATTTTTTCTTCAGAACATTCAATTCCCATTGTATCACCAAATAGCTTAAGTTGATTCATTAAATTTGAAAAATTTGCGGAAGATAAACTAAACTCTGCTTGATATTCCATTTCTGGTATTGTTAATGTATCTATATCTAAATCCATTAATGGAACACTAAATTGTTTATCGAAAACCGATTTATCATCAGAAGTAAAATTTATTGAAAATTTATCACTATTTTCAATATCATAATTAATTTCAATGTTTTGAGATTTTTCTCGTGTGCTTAATATTTTAAATAATGTTATAGTATTAATACCAATAGTAATATTTTTTCGTTCATTTAAATGGTGATATTTATTAAACCATGTGTTAGGTATATTTAATTCAATGATTGATACATGACCAGAATCCATCGATTGTATGAACATTCGTTCATGTTCCAACATAATGTTAATGTTATCTGAAAATAATTTCATATTTTGAAATATAGATGTAAGTATTTCACACTTTGTAGGATCTGTAATTTGGATATTCATTTTTACAACAAACAATCTGATGTATATAATTAATTGTGTATCATTTAAATCGATATTGATAAAATCAATTTTATATTTTTTAACTTGAACCATCTTCATGAATATATTTAATTTGTTCATTACTTTTCGCCTTGGTATGAATTTCGATTTTAGTTTTTACAGATGGTTCAATATAATTCATAAATATTTTCGCAATATTTTCAAGCATATTTGGTGAATTATATATATGCATTTTTGATAGATATAAAGCATATTTTGTTGTATTTTGTAAACATTCACTACAAAACATTTCAATAATTTTTTTGTATCTTTCGGCTGCCGTAATGGTGAATGAATGTAAGTTTATATGACATTCATAATTTCCATATGTATTAATTATTTCTAAAAATAATGAAAACAAACGGTCTATAATCATTTTATAGTTGTTTGGATTACCATACAATTTAAAAACAGTGTAGTCAATAAAAATTTTATTTGTATTTTGGATGATATATACTGTTTTATTTAATAATAGTTGAATATCAAAGTTGGTTGATATTTGGGATGCACATTCTAATTTTTGGGATTTTTTAAATAATGTATTTTTACCTTCATTTTGATAGTACGTATTTTGAAATTTTTCAATTTCTTCTATTAAATTATACGATGACATTGAATATAAAATTAAAAAATAAATTTATATTAAATTATTATCTTATTTTTTTATATTTTTTATAAATATTATCCTAAATATGGTTGTTCATTGTAGTTTGTGAGAATTCAAATGTTTCAGCGTTTAAATCAAGGACATTTTCAGATTGTTCGGTAGTATTATCAATTTGAATATTTTTATAATCTGATAGAATTTGAATTCTATCTTCCATTAATGTTTTATTTACCTCCATAGTGAATGATTGTAATTTTAAAACAATATCTTTTAATTCGCTAATTTCTTCAACTAATAATTCAAACTTTTTATCCATTTCTACAACATATTCGGCAATAGGAACTTTAATAACTTCAGATGAATCATTCAATTCAATATTTTCAGTATTTTCGGTTATTAATTGTTCCGATTGAATACTATTTTCTTTAATTTCTTTCATAAATTGTTCGAGATTAATTAATCTGTTATCAATTACAGCAATTACTTGTGGCAATGTAAGTTTGGGACTCTCCATTGAACCAGCTTCTGTAGATTGAGATTGAATTGAGGGTGGTTGTTGTAGTGTAGTAGGTTGAATACCAGCACGTCTTTTTTTTGCAGCAGCGATAGAATTACTCATTAATATATTATACTAAATGTATTGTCTAAATCATTTTTAACGCATTTTAATAAATAAATTATGCTTGCATTTTCATTTTTAAAGATGAATGTGATAAATATGGATTTACCCACCTTATATCTGAAATATTATAATCCTCTATATTTTCATGTTTATTGCATATTTCAATTTCTGGAAAATCAAAAGGGCTTCTTTCAATTTGTAATTTTAATGCCATTAAGTGGTCTTCGTATATATGACAATTTCCTAAAAAGTGTACAAATTCATCGGCTTCTAATCCGCAATGTTTTGCTAAAATATGTGTAAGAAGTGAATAAGATGCTATATTAAATGGAACGCCTAAACCAATATCCCCGCTTCTTTGAAAAAGTGCGCAAGACAAATATTTTCCCTCACGAACATGAAACTGACAAATCATATGACACGGCGGAAGAGCCATTTGATCAATTTGACATGGATTCCATGAAGACATTACCAGTCTGCGCGAATTTCTAGTTTCTGGATTTTTTAATTGGTCAATGATATACTGTAATTGATCTACTCCATTTCCATTATAATCAGTATCGCAGTCAAAATATTCTGCGTTAAAATGTCTCCATTGATGACCATATATTGGACCCAAATCATTTTCTTCTAGATGATATAATTCACGGCTATCTAAAAATTCTCTACTTGAATTATCGTTCCAAATGTTTATTTTCTTTTCTTTTAATTCTCTATTATTGGTACTGCCTTTAATAAACCAGAATAATTCTTCAAAACATACTCTCCATGCTAGTTGTTTAGTAGTAAGAATTGGTATTTTACCGTTTTTTAATGAGAATTTCATCATATTACCAAATTTTGTATATGTTTTTCCATTTCGACTTTCTTCCACGGAACCACTATTAATGATATCTTTAATTAAATTTAAATATTGTTGCTCTTCGCTATTTGAATGTTTATAACCATTCATTTTACGTTCTTTATTAAGACAATTGAAAATTCCTAACATAATTTATATATTTTATTATATAACAAATCTTTGTATATTTTTTCTAACCAAAACTATATAGACTCTTATTATTAAAATGGATATTTTACAAGAATCATCTGATAAATCCAAAATTACGTTTTTTTCTCATGTGTTTTCCACAACAGAAGAAGATAAGGGTGAACTGTTAAATGTAGTGCAGTATTCTTTATTAGGAGTAGCTCCAGTTGTAATTCTAAATAAATTGATTCAACGATTTATACCCGAGGCTGATTCTGAGAAGTCAAGTTTAGAACTTTTAGCAGAAATATTAATTCAAATGATTGTTATTTTTTGTGGTATTGTATTTATACATAGAACTATAACTTATATTCCAACCTATAGTGGATTTAAATACGAGAATTTTGTTTTAACAAATGTAATTTTAGCATTTTTAGTAATAGTTTTAAGTATTCAGTCAAAAATTGGAATAAAAGTTAATATATTAGTTGATCGTATTAATGAATTATGGAACGGTTCATCTGAAGACAAAAAAACAAATTTAAAAAATGGAGTTCGCGTATCTCAACCAGTATCAAGACATATGCCAAGTCAAGCTGATTATTTAGATAACAGTAGCATGCAGAATAATATGTTTCCACCAGCGCCAGTTGCAGTTCAACGACCAAATCAAATGAATGAATCTTATGGTAATATGAGAGGAGGACAACCATTAGAAATGTATAATCCTGGTCCAATGGCAGCAAACAGTGTATTAGGTGGCGCATTTGGTTCGGTATTTTAGATGGTTATTATTGAAAGACAAACAAAATAAATATAAAAAAATAGGTATTTATATTTATTTATTTATTGGTAAAGTTTTTTATATGATATGATATTTTTATTATTTTTTTTATTTTTTTATTTTTTTATACAACAGGTAAAACATCCATAACTACAAATCCAATGTCATCACATTGTTGTTTTTGATATGATGCAATTGTTAAATCGTGTGGATTACCTTCTTTAAACATATTCCAAGGTTGTAGCCATCTATTTATTGCAAATTTCAATATATCATTGCCATTCATAGTAGATAATAATTTCATTTCTTCTATATTATCTTTTAATACCATATCCCATAATCCATCACTTCCTATAATTACACGCAGTATATCGGTTTCATTAAAATATACAGTTGATACTGAAGGACAACATCCAGTAATACCATTATGTCCCAATGATTGACTGCATGCAATATAAGTTTTATCTGGATATTCAATATATTCACTATATACACCCATTAAATCGTTTTCATCTACTACTCTTATGTCTGTGCTTGGTTTAAATTTAATATTATTATTATGTAATTTTTGTAATCGTTCTCTTTCTGAATTATTTTTCCAATTATGTTCTTCTGTAATTAATACTAGTTCGTTATTTTTAAAAACAGATGCTTGTGAATCGCCGCAATTAATAACTTCAATATAATTTTTATGACATTTTACCAAACAAACAGTAGAACCACTTGTTAAGTAATATCTTTTATTTTTAAATTCGGTATTAATATGTTCTGATAAAATATTAATTGGATTTGGTTTTGAAATTATATTATTTAAATATTCTTTATCCATATTTCGCAAAATATCAATACAGAAGTCAGATCCATGTCCGTCAGCAATCATAGCCCAATTAATTTCTGTACCATTTTCATCTATATATTTACCAGTAAATGTTGCGTCTTGACCTTTATACATTTTTTCTACATGTTCGCTGGTTAATATATCGTGGGTTCTTTTTTCACTGGAATATGTATTTCTCATTAATTCATTTGCGACTAATGGAGAACTATTGATAAATAAAGCCATTGTTGTTAGTTAGTTATTATAAGTAAATTAGTTGTTATAGTAATTTGTTTTTATATCAATGAAATATAAATACAAATAATTATTTCAATTTTATCCATTTCTCGGGACAAAACTCATCGAATTTAACATATCTATTTTTTGTATTGATTTTTCAAAGTTATTATTTGATTTTAATCCTGAAAATAAGTAATCAGTGTTTGGACTTTCCTCGTTTTTTTTAACTTGTTTATAAATATCATTAATTTTTTCAGTTACATTTTTTAAAATTTCTTTTTCGGTAATTAATTCAATATTATTGGGAACATGTTCTGTTAATAGTTCAACCGCATAATATAATAGATATTTTCGTTTTTTACAACATCCTGTTGTATAATTAGTTATAAATATATTTTTTAATGATTTCATTAAATTTTCAATGAATAAATTTTTTGGTTTTAAATTTGAACTATAATAGATAAGAGTATCCCATATTATCCATATAATATCACGTTGATATTTATATTCTACGTCATTTTTGCGTCGCTGACATAGACATGGCTCTTTTCTTTTTCTGCATATAATATCAAATTCTATAATCCATTCAATCCAATAGCATGCGATCAACATATTCGGTTTATCATTTGATATTTGAAATGCAAATTCATTTATTGCTACAATTAATTCTTTTGGGTCCTCTGGCATGATTATATTTTCTATAAATGTAATATTGGGTGCTTTGAATCGGTCTGTCATTTGTGTTATATCAAATTCTTCTACTCTATTTATTTTAACCGTTTCAAAACTATTTTTTTTTGGAGAAACAGTAATAATTGTAATTATTTCTGCAAATAGTTTTCTTATAGTTGAATTATTTCGTAATTGTAATTCAGACGTGAAATGACCTTGTTGTATTATATTACTAAATATTTGCATTCTTTTGTCTAAGTAAACTATTATTTTTGGATTTGCTACATGAATATGTTTGCCCACAAAATATAATATACACTCCCAGACATCATTAAAATGACCAGCACATATTAATTCTGTACACCAATAACATGCTGGTTCTATTTTATTTTTTAACATATTTTCAATAAATTGTCTTTTTACATCTGTTTTTTTATATCCAGATAAAGTTATACCTTTAAAGTTAGATGACGTTCGAATATCATTGATAAGTGTATTTTCGGGAATAGACATTATTTTATTTTATATTTTGTATGTTATAGATAAAAAAATATAATTTATTATACTAGTTTCATATTTATATATATATATATATATATTGATTATTCGTCTGAATTATGTAAATAATTATACAATAAATTATCTGGATTATGGTTTTGTATTTCACCACACATTAAAATCGATGTTTCATACATTTTTCGCAATACATCATTTGGTGCAATCGAACCAACACGTATGAATCCTTTTTTAATTAAATATTTTTTAACTTCTTGTATAGATACTTGTTTTAATAATTGTGATTTTGTTGTAATATTATTACGTATTGTTTTATTTGATACTAAAACTGATATTTTTGGATACATTTTTGATTTACCTACATTATATGTTCGTTTAAGTGTTTTTTTTTGTTTTTTAACAAATTTCTTTTGGTTATTTTTGTACATATTTGTCATTTTATTCATATTTTGTGTAATTATGCTTTTTTCTATCGTACCATTCATATTATTATTTGGTGATTGTGTAGGATTTGGATTCGTTATATTATTTGTATGTGTAGATGTATTAACTATGGTCGGTTTAATACTATTTTTTGTAGGATTTGATATATTCGGCATATAATTCAACGTAGAATTATTTGTATTTTTTTGTGTTTGATTTTTCCATGTTCGAAACGTAGGTAAAGAACCATTTTTTAAACAACCATAAGTAGGCGGAGGATAATGTTTATAATTAATCAAAACTGGATTATTTGATTGTTGAATCGTTTCTGTAATTTTATTAGTAAAATCATTCTGTATTAATTCTAATGGGAGAGTTGTATTGATAATTGGTTCTACAATACTAGGTTTTCCGTAATCTGGATAATGTTTTAAAGTTTTGTTATGTGGATTTATAACGGATGTTTTTTCATTTTCTTTTGCTAATTTTGTAAGATATTCTAAAGATTCGTTAAAATCACTATTAAATTCATTTGTTATATTTGTTTTTGGCTTATCTATTTCAGTTTTAGTTTTATTAGTAGGTTGAATCTGATTTAAATTACGTTCTTGATGATTTCGTAAAAACCTCAACAAACTTCTTTTCAATGTTTTATTGTTCTCCTTTTTTGGCGTTTTAATCTTAATTTCCTTTTGTTGCTTTGATTTTCTATTCTTTCTGGTATCTGGTATTTTAAACAAAGATGTATTAATTTTTATAGTTCTTTTCTCTTCACTCATATTTATATTTAGATATAAACCTATATTATTAATTTATATCTAAATTATACATACAAACCGTATAAAATATTCTTTTTATTTGTTTTTTTATTATCTAAAAAAACTTTATATCCATTATCCATGTCTTCTATTGTAATTAACTTACGAATAATATCACTTTTACCGTAAATGCGACGCGAATGACATATTTTTATATGTGAGAATAATAGTTCCATATCTCTACCAAAGAATTTAAATTCATCTTTTTTATCTTCAAACCATTTAACTTTTATCATATCGTTTGTCTCTAAATCCCAACCATTTTCTTTTATTTTTTTTTTGAATATTTGCATCATTTCATTTGAATTATAATTTTCAATATTAAATCTCCAAATAAATCTTGATTCTAGTCCAGGGTTTGCAGTGAAAAATGTATTATTCAGTTCATTTTCATATCCAGCAATTATTACCATTAAATTATCTTTATGATTACTCAATGCTTCACAAATAGTATCAATACATTCTTTTGAATAACTATCATTTTCATTTGTACTTGCCAGTGAATATGCTTCGTCTATAAATAAACATCCACCTAAACATTCATTTATAACATTTTTCGTTTTTATTGCAGTTTGACCTAAATACCCGGCTACTAAATCACTTCTTGTTACCTTTTTAAAAACATTTTTTTTTAATATTCCGACCTTGGAATACATTTTTCCAATAATTTTTGCTATTTCGGTTTTCCCTGTACCCGGTGGTCCAGATATAACAGTATGTTTAAAATCACTACCATTATTGCTTATATGCAGTTCTTGCATAAAATATATTAATTGATTTACTACAGAACTCTTTAATTTATCCATTCCGATCATATTATTTAGTTCGCATAATTCAGCGCGAATATTATGCAATGATTTTAAATCGATATTATATTCATTTTCTTCTTCATATGGATTTTCATCAATTATTTTTATTAAATCTTCTAATTTTTCAACAGAAACATTTATATATATATATTGTTTTTTTTTATTCATTTTTGAAGTACTTATTAACGACTCATGCTCTTGTTTCCATAGTTCGTATTTATTTGGAAGACGTGGTGGTTTATTTGAATAATCCCATATTGTTTTTGAATAATTATTGTAATATGGAATACCGGTAAATTGAATATCGTACAATTTATTTTGATTAAAATGAGATTGTGTAGTGTTTATTATATTACATATATCATTATAATCAATTGATTTATTTGTCTTATAATTGTCTAAGTAATCGATAAAATTGTCCATTCATAAACTATGTAAATATCGTTTTATTACATTATTATAAAATAATTATTATTACAAAAATTGATATCATTAAAATAATTTAAATACAACATAACAATACATTATTAGAATAATATCTACAATGAGTCTATCAACCGAATCTGTACAATACAATAATGATGTGGTTCAAAAACTAGATAATTCTCAAAATCAATATAAAATAAAAATTAAAAAAAGTAAAACAGAAACGCCTTATAAGTCCAACAAAATAACATCTACTCAAGAAGATATTATGAAAATTATTAATGAAGAAAATCATTTGGAAAAATTAAAAGAGCAAATTGAATTAAATCCTTGTGAAATAGAACAGAATGTATTAGGACATCTTGGAGAATATATTGAAGAACCTTATACTATAATTGAATCTTATTTTCGAGGACAACACTTGGATAGATTAGTAAGACATCAGATAGAATCGTATAATCATTTTATTAATTTTCAAATATTACGAACAATACAAATGTTTAATCCGGTAGTTATTCGTTCTGAAAACGATTATGTTGAAGAAAAAGAGCAGTATTTTTTAGAAATATATGTATCTTTTGAAAATTTTAAACTACATCCACCACAAATACACGAAAATAATGGTGCTACTAAATTAATGTTTCCACAAGAAGCTAAACTTAGAAATTTCACATATTCTTCAACAATGACAGTTGATTTGCAAATTCAATATATTATTCGTAATACAGAACAGATGGATACTCCAAAAATAATTAATAAAACACTTCCTAAGATAAATATCGGAAAAATGCCGATTATGTTAAAATCATCTATTTGTTTATTAACACAAAATAGACATATTCCTCCACAATTTACAGGAGAATGTCCAATGGATTGTGGAGGTTATTTTATTATTAAAGGTTCAGAAAAAACGGTATTAGGTCAAGAAAGAGCTGCAGAAAATCGTGTATATTGTTTTGATGGTAAAAATACAACAAAATGGTCATGGTATGCTGAAATAAAATCTGTTCCTGATTTTAAATGTATATCTCCAAAACAAATAGAAGTAATGATTGCAAGTAAAAACAATGGGTTTGGTCATGGGTTATTTATTAATATACCCAGAATAAAACAACCAATTGAATTATTTACAGTTTTTAGAGCATTAGGTGTATTAACTGATAAAAATATATGTGAATATATTATTTTGGATATTAACAATGAACAAACAAAAACTATGTTAGATTTCTTACAAGCATCAATTATTGACGCAAATAAATATATGACACAGGAAGATGCTATACGTCATATTACTGCATCTGTAGCATATACTCCTTTGAATATGGATAGAGAAACCGGAATAAAAAAGAAGAGAGAATTCGCAATAGATGTATTAAACAATGATTTATTTCCACATTGTAAAACATTAACACAAAAATTGTATTTGCTTGGTTATATGACAAATCAATTAATTCAAACAGGATTAGGGTGGAGACAACCTGACGATCGTGATTCATATTTAAATAAGCGTATTGAACTTACTGGTACTCTATTGAATAATCTGTTTCGTAATTACTTTAATAAATTGGTTAAAGAAATGCAAAAACAAGTTATTCGCGAAATTAACAATGGTTCTTGGCGTTCAACAGAAGATTATGAAAATATAATCAACATGACGAATATTTACAAAATAATGAAATCGACTACTATTGAGAATGGAATTAATCGTGCATTGGCTACGGGTGATTTCAGTATAAAGCAAGCAAATAATGCCAAAGTTGGTGTAGCGCAAGTATTAAACCGTTTAACTTATATGGCTAGTATGAGTCATTTACGTAGAATAAATACTCCTCTTGAAAAAAGTGGTGAATTAATTGCACCACGTAAATTACATAATACAACATGGGGATATTTATGTCCAGCAGAAACACCAGAAGGTCAATCGATTGGTGTGGTTAAGAATATTAGTTATATGACTCATTTAACTATACCTACAAATAGTTCATCTTTGTATGAATATGTCGAACCTAATGTAATCAAAGTAGATGAAATATCTCCTTGTGAATTATTTCAAAAAATCAAAGTTTTTATAAATGGTTCTTGGATCGGTATAGCAAGAGATCCTATGAAATTGTACAATGACATGAAAGACAAAAAATATAAAGGTATTATTAATATTTACACTTCTATTGTATTTGATTTTAAAAATGCTGAAATAAGAATATGCAGTGATGGAGGTAGAATGGTAAGACCGGTATTAAGAGTACGTGATGGAAAAGCGATCATTACTAAGGAAATCATAAACCGTATTTTAAATAAAGAATTATCATGGAATGATTTGATTACATCTTGTAAATTAGATGAATCTGTGATTGAATATATAGATCCAGAAGAACAAAACCACGCAATGATTGCTATGAAATCAAAAGATGGATATTTACAAGACAATAATATATATTATAATTATACACACTGTGAAATTCATCCAAGTACAATATTTGGTGTTTTAGCATCTTGTACTCCTTTTCCAGATCATAATCAAGCGCCAAGAAATACATATCAATGTGCTATGGCAAAACAAGCACTTGGTGTTTATGCTATGAACTTCGACCAAAGAATGGATAAAACTTCTTATGTCCTAACTTATCCAACTCGGCCGCTTGTCGATACTCGTTTAATGAATTTTATACATTTAAATAAAATTCCATCTGGTTGTCAAATTCACGTAGCAATTATGACACACACTGGATACAATCAAGAAGATAGTGTATTAGTTAACAAAGGTTCAATTGATCGTGGATTGTTTAGCGCTACAATTTATCATACTGAAAAAGATGAAGATAAAAATATTATACGTGATGAGATTATTCGTTGTAAACCAGACCCGAGTAAAACACGAAGTATTAAATTTGGAAATTATGATAAATTGAATTCACAAGGGTTTATTCCAGAAAACACATTAATTGAAAATAGAGATATCATTATTGCGAAAATTATTCCTATTAAAGAAAACCGTAATGATCCAACTAAAATAATTAAATATGAAGATCAAAGTCGTGCATATAGTACAACAGAAGAAACTTATATAGATAAGAATTATACTGGACGAAATGGTGATGGTTATAATTTTGCAAAGGTGCGTGTAAGAATTCATAGAAAGCCTGTTTTTGGAGATAAGTTTTCAAGTAGGCATGGACAAAAGGGTACTTGCGGTAATATTATACCAGAATGTGATATGCCATTTACAAAAGATGGATTACGACCAGATATTATTATTAATCCACATGCAATTCCTTCCAGAATGACTATCGGTCAATTGAAAGAGACATTACTCGGTAAAGTATTATTAGAACTTGGTTTATTCGGAGATGGAACCAGTTTTGGTAATTTAGATGTTAAGACTATTACAGAAGAATTACAAAAATTAGGTTATGAAAGTTATGGAAACGAAGTTATGTATAACGGTTTAACTGGAGAACAGTTAGAAACAAGTATATTTATTGGTCCTGTATTTTATCAAAGATTAAAACATATGGTGAATGATAAAGTACATAGTCGTGCAACTGGGCCTATGGTTAATTTAACACATCAACCGGCCGAGGGTAGAAGTAGAGCAGGTGGTCTTAGAGTTGGAGAAATGGAAAGAGATGTATTAATATCTCATGGTGCTACACGATTTTGTAAAGAGAGATTATATGAAGTATCTGATAAATATAATGTTAATGTTTGTAAAAAATGTGGTATGATTGCAGTATGCAATGATGGTAATAACAATAATAAATTTTATACTAATAGTGATTTTACTATACATTTATGTAAAACTTGTGGAAATAAAACTGACTTTGCGTTGGTTGATATGCCATATGCAAATAAGTTGTTGTTTCAAGAGTTGCAAACGATTAATATAGTTCCGCGTATTATTACTGAATAAAAAAAAATATTAGAAATATTAAAAATTATTTTTTATTTTACTATTTAGGCATTTATTTATATTTTATATTTTATCATATATATATATAAATGAGTAATAAAACTACTAGATGCAATAAAAAAAATAAAAAAGGTGGCACTAAAAGAAAAAGATCTAATAGTTCACGATTACCATCACGATCACCATCACGATCACCATCACGATCACCATCACGATCACCATCACGATCACGCACACGTACATCAAGATCGCCATCACCACCACCACCACCACCACTATCACCACCATCACCACAAATCGACTTGAACTTGATGAGCGTTTTTGACGATTTTGCAATATCAGGTCCTAATACATTAAAAGATGAAATAACAAACGCAACACATTTAAATTACCCTGTATATACATATGATGACGAACCAGATATGCTAAGCTTTGGAATGCAGCGTAGTCGTGCTGTACAACAACACGATAAAAATTCTTTAATCTTCACTATAAACGAAAAAATACTTTTTTTAGAAGAAAAACTAGAACAAGCTAACAGTATTACACTAAGGGAACAAATTGAAAGCGAACTTGCAGAAAAAATGAGAATGTTAGAATATATTACTACATTATCTGACACTGCTATTGATAATTTACGTATAGTATATTAATGATCTATACAAGAGATATTATTATAAAAACAATAATAATAAACTTACACAAAATGATACTATGAATACAGAATGTATCAATAACCTATTATTTTTAGTATTTTCTTTTATATTATTGTTCTGCATATCTTGTTGTAAATTTTTTTCAATTATATAATTTTCATCATGTAATATTGGCATAACTTTGGATGATTTGAGTGATCTATTTTTAAACGTATAATATGTAGGAATTTTTTGTAGCATTGGGATTGGTAAAAAGTTTTGGTTTAATATTGTATATTTGTATTTATTATTTAACTTTTTTAATATATTCTTATCTATTTTATAATTACGTTGATTCATATATTCCATATTATCGGATGAAATAGTTTGTTCAAATTCGCAAAAAAACCCATAATCATCTTCTTCAATATTTGAAACGTTATTATTAATTATTGAATTCATTCCTTGGTTTAGTTTGTATTTATAACTATATTATATAAATACAAAAATCAATTTTTATACAAATATAAAACTATTTTATTATATAATCTAATAATCCATAAATCGTTATGTCAGGTTCTCCATTAGTAATAGAATATTTAAATTTAACTAAAGAATATCAATCAAAATATGGAGAATCCACTATAGTTCTTATGCAAGTTGGCGCTTTTTTCGAAATGTATGGGTTAAAAACATCCAATACAATAAAAGGTAGTAGCATATTAGAAGTTTGTAATATTTGTCAATTGAATATATCAGATAAAAAAATATGCGTTGGAAAAGATGAAGTAGTAATGGCCGGATTTCGAGATTATACATTGGATAAATATATATTAAAAATTACTGAAGCTGGTTATACTGTAGCAGTTTACACACAAGAAAAAAATAATAAATTGGTTTCACGAACCCTGTGTTCTATTTATTCTCCGGGAACATATATCTCATATGATACCGATAGTTCTCCTCAAATTACAAATAATATAATTTGTATTTGGATAGATGTTATAAAATCGTTGCGCAGTGTTAAAGAGAATTTAATATGTGGAATTTCAGTTGCAAACATTTTTACAGGAAAATCGTTTATGTTTGAGTATGAAGCACCATTCTATATGAATCCAACAACGTTTGATGAGTTAGAACATTATATATCTATATTTAATCCAAGTGAGGTAATATTTATTTCTCCGTTTGATAATGATATTATTCGAACTATTTTACAATATTCTGGAATAAAGTGTAATGTACATCGTATAGATTCAAAAAATGTGTCCAATGAAAAAGTGCAAAATTGTATGAAACAAAAATATATATCCCATATATTAGCATCTTTCTTTGGTCAAGAAAGCATACAGATATGTGCTGAATTTGAAAATTATGTTATGGCGACACAATCATTTTGTTATTTGTTAGATTTTATACAAGAACATAATCCAAATTTGGTTCGTAAAATTAGTATGCCTATCTTTAATAACGTATCAACACGTATGGTATTAGCAAACCATACATTAAAACAATTGAATATCATCGACGACAATGGAAAACAGGGTAATTTATCATCTGTTTTATCTTTTTTAAATAAATGCTGTTCTCCAATGGGTAAACGATTATTTGAATATCAATTAACAAATCCTACATTTGAAAAACAATGGCTACAAAATGAATACGATACGACTTCAATTATGCTAAATAATTATCATTTTGTAGAATTATTTCGTAGGCAGTTATGTAATTTGCGGGATATGGAAAAAATAAGTAGACAACTGGTTATGCGTAAACTATATCCATCCAGTATTTATCATTTGTATTCATCTATTGTTATATTGCAACAAATAAACGAATGTTTGGTTGAAAATCCAGAAATATCAAAAAATTTGGTTTTATCTTATGATAAAAGTTCTCCAAATGAATATATAAAAAAAATTACAAATGGTATGATTTCTTTTTTAGACCAACATCTTATAATTGAGAAATGTAAATTATCGTCAACTATGCAAACATTTACTGATAATATTATTCAAAAGGGTGTATCTATAAAATTAGATGATTTATTGGATAAACAGCAGTTAGATAATGAAATATTAAATGAAATACAAAATTATTTTAATAATTTGTTGAGAACGAATGAAAATAAACCATCATCAAAATTCATAGATAAACATGAAACTGACAAATCTGGAATTAGTTTACAGCTTACAAAAAAACGAGCAGCTACATTAAAAAATATAATAAATTCAATCGAAAAAAAGACAATTGAAATTCACGGAAAAAAAATCGAATTATCAGAAGTTAAATTTGTATCTGCATCTGGTAATGCAGATGAAATCAGTTTTCCGTTATTAAATAAAATAACAAAAGAACTCTTAAATATTGGTAATGAAATAGATCAAGTTATTTGTAGCGTATACGAAGAAATTTTAACAAAATTAGAAAAAACGTGGTTTAAAGAAATTGAGATATTGGGAGATTATGCTGCAAGATTAGACATTTTACAATGCAAAGCCTATATTGCGCGGACATATAATTATTGCAAACCCGAAATACAAGATTCTTCAAAATCATTTGTTCGTGCTAAAGAAATAAGACATTGCTTAATTGAACATATACAGACAAATGAAGTGTATGTTGCAAATGACATGCATATTGGGTGTGATAATCAAGATGGAATGCTGTTATATGGTACAAACGCAGTTGGTAAAACAAGTTTGATACGTGCTTTAGGTATTGCTGTAATATTAGCACAATGTGGTATGTATGTTCCTTGTACTCAATTTGTATATTATCCTTATACTGCAATATATTCTCGTATTCTTGGAAACGATAATTTATTTAAAGGATTATCTACGTTTGTTGTTGAAATGTCGGAATTGAGAACTATATTAAAAATGTCGAATGAAAATAGCTTAATCCTAGGAGACGAAGTATGTTCTGGAACAGAGACAGAATCAGCTTTGAGTATTTTTGTATCAGCTTTAATGGATTTACATGATAAGAAATCGTCTTTTATTTTTGCTACACATTTTCATGAAATAGTTCAATATGATGAAATAAAACAATTGTGTAATATGGTTCTTTGTCATATGTCAGTAGTATATGATAGAGAACAAGATTGTTTAGTATATGATCGTAAATTACAATATGGTCCAGGAAATAGAATGTATGGTTTAGAAGTATGCAAATCATTGTATTTACCGAATGAATTCTTGGAACGTGCATATAATATACGAAATAAGTATTATCCAGAGAATCGAGGGGATCTATCGCACGATTCAAGTGTATATAATTCAAAAAAAATAAGAGGTATGTGCGAGAAATGCAATAATGAAATTGCGAAAGAGACTCATCATTTATCGCCTCAAAAGGATGCATCAGATACCGGATTTATTGGATCATTTCATAAAAATCATCCGGCTAATCTCATGGCTTTATGTGAAAAATGCCACGATGAATTGCATAAAAAAGATGCAAAAATAAAACGAAAAAAGACAACAAAAGGATACACTGTATCCTAATTACATTCTACAATTTCCATAACATTTTCCTTGATAAAAATAAAAATCTTTATTTTTTAAGTAAATATCACTATAATTCGATTTCATTGTGGGTCCATTTTTATTACCTGCTACGCATTTTGCGCCTCCTAATAATACACAGCATGATGTAGATGCACATGTGTTTTTATCCAATTTTAAACACGCATTTTCAGTATTAACCCCGCTGTTTTTATTGAATGAACAAAACCCGCCTAATTGTGAAGCTGTATCATAAACCGGTTTTGTATAACTTAATCCAGTTAATCTACTTAAATATACAGAATCTTCGTAATTTGGAACATAGTTTGATGATTCATATCGAAAAGTGCCTGGTTCGTTATATGTAGTATTGCCTTTCACGCTTGTCCATGGTAATTCAACGACATTACCACTTGCATCTTTAACGTAAATTGGCTTAACGAGTTCTAAATCTAAATCATTTTGTTTAATAATATCTTGTTCCGAATCATGATATTGTATATTATAGTTATCGGGTACATATTTTGTCCTTTCGCTAAGTTCTTGTGAAATTGGGGTTTCACTTGGTGCAACTCTTAGCGATGGATTTGTTCTAGATTCTTTTGATACATCTTTTTTTAATTCTTCTGCAATTGTTGATTGTTTTGTAGTATACCCTTCTTTTATTATACTTCCCAATGTTAAAGTTGAAAACAATAATAAAATAAATGATAAAATAATAATGTATTTATTCATACTATATTATAGAATAATATATTTTAGTTGTAAAAATTGAAATAAAATATATAAATATATTACATATATCAAATAATACTGTAAAATGATAATTCCAGTTAAATGCTTTACGTGTGGGTGTGTTCTTGCCGATAAATATAGATATTTTCAAGATCAAGTGCGTAAAATGAAAATATCAAATAACCAACAAATAGATAAAGTTGTATATCTTACAAAAAAAACAATTGATAAAACTCCAGAGGGTATTGTGTTAGATGACTTAGGATTAAACAATCCTTGTTGTCGACGTCATATGCTTACCCATGTTGATATAGAATAAGCACTTATTATTCTACATACAGTGAAACATATAATTTTATAAATATATTTTTTATATGATTAATATATAGAAAGATATGAACGCTTCTCGTACAATGAATAATAGTTCTGGAGGTAAAAGAAAAACACAAAAGAGGAAAAAAACTCAGAAAACTCAGAAAAGAAAGACACGTGGCGGTAATTGTCGATGCGATAAAACAGAAGGTGGCGCAAAAAGAAAAACAAGAGGTGGTAGTGCTTTTTTAAATGAACTTCCTATTCGTTATTTATATCAGTATAAAAATGAAGCAATGAATCCACAAGATCCACATACAATGGGTTCTGGTAGATTAATGGGTGATCCTAGCAAACTAACTTTAGGTGGAAGATCAAAAAAAAGACGTAATCATTTAAAACGAGTAAATGGGGGTGCTTCAGATTTATTATTGGGCAACGGAACGTCAATGAATCCAATTACATCATTTTGGAATAGTGCTGGATTACCAAATGCAATCGGAACTTTATCAGCATCACCTTATGTTAATGAATCAATTAATGTACAACCAATTGAAAAAAATTATGGAGCACACAATCCTCCTTTAGTTTAAGTTTTTTATATAATTAATATATATATATATAATGGCATTTACAGGATTACGCAATTTATGTACCCCAGCCTATATTTATTTAGTAATATCTGTAATTTTTATTATAATTGCTGCAATTCAGAATTATGGTAATGTTAATGTATATTGTTTAGGTTCATATTCTTGCGATGTATCAAGTACATTTTTAATTTTTATTATTAAATTATTATACGTATTATTTTGGACTTGGATTTTAAATTTAATATGTAGAGCAGGATATTCAAGTGTATCATGGTTTCTACTTCTTTTACCAATTTTACTTTTTTTTATTTTACTTGCATTATTGATGATTAAGTAAATAAAACTATATTATTTATATGAATATAATATAGTTAAATGACAATAACAAAACATAAAAAAATAAAGAATGTAACATTCAAACGCAGGCTAAACACTATAGTATTACCAATTCAAGGTGAAATACAAGAAGTGAAATCTGGGTGGAAAAAAGTATATGTATATGGAGAACCATACACTCGAGGATATGCACATGGTTTTTTGTTATTTGAAGAATTAACAAAGATTAAAACAGTATTGCCATTCATTATCAAAGATCAATTAAACATAACTATATCAGAATATATGAAAAAAAATAAAGAATTAATAGTTCCTATTGTTAAAAAACGGTATCATGAATTTTATGAAGAATTGCGTGGAATATCACATGGTGCCAGATATAAAGGTGTAGATATATCTATAGATTATTTAATTGCATGGAATGCGTTTTTATCATTATATTCTTATTATCAAGATGGTAGTAATATTGAAAAGTGTACTGCATTTATTGCATGTGGAAATGCTACTGAAAATAATGATATTATAATGGCACATAATACGCATTCTGATTTTGCTACAGGTCAATTATTAAATATAGTTTTACATGTTAATCCTACCTCAGGTAATGAATTTGTAATGCAAACGTCGGCTGGTTTCATTGCCAGTTCTACAGATTGGTTTATTGCGAAAAATAGAATAATTGGTTGCGAAACAACTATTTCAAATATTAACTATAAGCCTTTATTTGGCGCACCTTATTTTTGTAGAATTCGACAAGTTATGCAATATGCAAATTCTCTGGATGATTGTGTAAATATTATGTCAGAAAATAATGCAGGGGATTATGCTTGTTCTTGGTTATTTGGCGATATAAAATCGAATGAAATTATGTTATTTGAGTTGGGATTGAATACTTATAATATACAAAAAACAAAAAATGGCGTTTTTTACGGTATGAATAATCCTATTAGTTTTAAAATACGTAATTTAGAAACGATTAATAATAGTATTTCTGATATATCTACCAGTTCGGGTTCTCGTAATGAAAGATTGAATTATTTATTAAATACTGAATATTATGGTAAAATAAATATACAGAATGCGAAAATAATAGTAAGTGATCATTATGATAGTTTTTTAAAAAAAGAACATATCGGATTTCGTAATATATGCCGACATTCAGAATCAGAAGAAGAACCCAAAAAAGCATTATACGGTAGTATTGATAGTAAAATTACAAATAGCAAAATAGCAAGCGAGATGAAATTTTGGGGTAGATTTGGTTCAGGATGTGGTCGTTCTTTTAAAATAAAAGAATTCGTTAATAAATACAGTGAATATAAAAAATGGGAAAATGTAGTAGATGATTTTAAACCATATCGATGGGTTATTTTGTAATTGGTGAAGGAAATATATAATTAGAGTAAAAAATTGATATAAAAATATTCAGTTAAATTATAATTAACTATATATTTTATTTGAATAGAATGAATCCAACAATCTCTCAAATTTCTGAATCCGGTGATTTATATAAATTTACATTGAGTGGGTTAAACGTAAGTTTAGCAAATGCATTAAGACGCATTATATTATCTGAAATTCCTACTGTTGTTATACGAACTGAAACTTATCAAGACAATCAATGTAATATTGCATTAAATACTTCCAGATTACATAACGAAATTTTAAAACAAAGATTAAGTTGCATACCAATTCATATGAAAATGAATGAATTAGAACTTCTTCCAGGAAATTACGTATTAGAACTTGATGTTAAAAATGATACAGATAGTATTATGTATGTCACAACTGAACAATTTAAAATTAAAAATAAAACAAACGGAAATTACTTAACGCGCGAGGAAACACAACGTATTTTCCCTCCTTGCATAAAAACCAATTCATATATTGATTTTGCAAGATTGCGTCCAAAGATTAGTGATAGTATTCCAGGAGAAGCATTGAAATTAACAGCAGAATTTTCAATAAGTAATGCAAGAGAAAATAGTATGTTTAATGTTGTTTCGAAATGCTCTTATGGGAATACACCTGATATGGAAGAAATTAATAGAGAGTGGAATGAACGTGAATTGAAATTTCGCTCACAAGACATGCCCAAAAATGAAATTGATTTTCACAAAAAAAATTATTATATATTAGATGCACAGAGAAAATATGTTGAAGATAGTTATGATTTTGTAGTACAAACAGTAGGAGTATTTGATAATCGTGATATTGTTAAAACTGCAGCAAATGTATTAGTAAAAAAGTTTCAATTATTAATTGATGATTTAGAATCAGATATTGTATCGATTTTAAATAGTGAGACTACTATAGAAAATTGCTATGATGTTATTTTAGAAAATGAAGATTATACCATGGGAAAGGTTATTGAGTATATATTATACGAAAAATACTATATTGGTGAAAAAACACTTACATTTTGTGGTTTTAAGAAATTTCATCCACATGATACGAATAGTACAATACGCATAGCATTTGAACAAAAATCAGATAAAACTATGATAAAACAGTATTTACATACAGCGTGTACCGATGCACAAGAAGTATTTAAAAAGATCTATAAGTTATTCTAATCTAATAATTTGTAATGTATATATTATATTATGTACCTGTATAATATAATATATTTATTTGTTTTATTACATAAAAATAATAAAATTGAAACAGTTTTTTTATCATCATATATAGATAATATAAATAGAATGAGTATTTTTAAAAGTTGTTTTACTGATAAAAGTTTTTGCAGCAGTATTTGGAACGGCGGATTTTGTTGTTTTAATACCAATTCTACACCAAAATATGTAATTAAACCGAATTTAACAATAAATGATAAATATACGTTGTTTAATGAATCAAATATTTCAGAATATGACAATGCTACATGGGAAAATACAGTTGGCTTCGTACCACCAGTATCAATCGGCAAAGTAATAAAAGTATATGACGGTGATACCATAACCATTGCAACTAAATTACCATATAATGATTCTGTAATATATCGTTTTTCAGTAAGGTTGATTGGAATTGATTCTCCTGAAATAAAAGGTTCGACGGAGATAGAAAAAAGATTAGCTATAGTATCGAGAGATGCATTGCATAAATTAATATTTGGGAAAATCGTTAGACTAGAAGATGTTGGTACAGAAAAATATGGAAGATTATTGGCGAATGTATATTTAGATGATATTAATGTAAGCGACTGGATGGTTCAGAACGGTTATGCAATTAAATATAATGGTGGTAAAAAAATAAGACCAAATGATTGGGATATTTAGGTTTCTGCTTGTTCTTCTAAATAAATTATCCAGTTATTAGGTATATCTATTTCTGTTGTTTTCTGAGGACTAGTTTCTGGGTGAAAATATACACGAACCATATCACCACTACGAGGTGTAATTCCTGATATTCTTCCGGCTTCTTGTGCTTGAGAACATCTTAATGTACGCCCTATATATTGTTGAGAATCGTTAAGTAATTCTCCAGCCGTCATTCTAGTTCCGATTTCATCTTCAGGATTTAAAATAGTACCTCCTTTTTTTGTTCTTGTAGTTTTTCTAATTTTTCTATTTTTTCTAGTTGTTTTGCGTGATTTTTTTCCTCCATATTTAGAGGTTTTTTGTTTTTTGTAGACAGTAGTGTTCTTTTTAGTACTCATGTATATATTATAATTCGTATATTTTATTTTGGAAAAAATTGAATTATTATTTTATAACTATTTTATTTGTAAAATAATAGAGTTTATAATAAAAATGGAAAAACGTCTAAATAAGAAAATCGAGACATATGTTTCAGAATTTAAAGAAAATATAAAAAATAAAATTACTTATTTAAATTTTGAAGAAAAACCAAAAATGAACGAGTTGGTTGAATATGTTTATGAATATTCACGATTAACATTAGAAAAAGATGATCTTGTCAAAAGAAAACGTATAAAAAATTCTATACCAAATATGAATCGTTGCAATGCCAGACGAGCAAATGGCGAACAATGTACCAGAAGAAGAAAGGAGGATTGTGATTTTTGTGGAACACATTTCAAAGGAGCTCAATATGGTTTAATTACAAATGAACAAATGGAAAATACTAGACAAACATTGGAGGTCTATACGGAAGATGTTAATGGAATTATTTATTATTTTGATAAATTTTCAAACGTTTATAATACAGAAGATATTTTAGAAGGCAAACAAAATCCAAGGGTTATAGCAAAATATACTAAAATTAATGACGTATGTACTATATCGGAATTTCTTTAACTACTCTCTTTATAGTTTCAACTGTTGTCTCTTCTCTATTATCTAAAATAAAATTATTTACTTCAACTGCTGTTGAAATATCACCTTTATAAAAATTTGATAAAATTGTAAGTAGTTTTTTTTGTGTAATTGGCTTTTTTACATTTTTTTTAGAATACATTAGTTTACCATCCATAATATCAAATTCATCAATTTCATTTTCACGCATTATATTGATTAGCTGTTGTGATATCTTTTTTTGTTCATTTTTACGAATATTTTCTTCTTTTTTTAATTGTCGTATTTCATTATCTATTTTTACCCAATTTCTTATAATTTTTATTAAATCGTCTTTTGTAGTCATTCTATATAATATAAATTAATATTTTTATATTATTTAGTAATTAACCGTTTATTAAATTCGTTATAAATATATATAGTTGTTAAAAATGAAAATGATGTTTAGTCGAACAAATCAAAGAACAATGAATAGTATAAATGATAATACAAATAATCAACAACCACAACAAAGCTTACCTCAAGTTGGATTTTATAGAAGATCAAGAATGTTTTCATTTCCAATTCCAATGATAAACCAAAATCAAAGTGTATCACCAATAAACGATACGAATATAACTATTGTACCTACATTCTCGCAACAAACACCTTCATCTACGCCTAAAAAAATGAAATGGGGACAACCTACTTGGTTTTTATTACATACATTAGCCGAAAAAGTTAAATCTGAAAGTTTTCCATTAATTCGTAATGAATTATTGCAGAATATTTATAATATTTGCACGAATTTACCGTGTCCAATTTGTTCAGACCATGCAATGCAGTATTTAAACTCTATTAATTTTAATACAATACTTACTAAGCAAGATTTAAAAATTATATTGTTTGATTTTCATAATCAATTGAATATAAAAAAAGGTTTTTCTATATTTATGGAGAACGATTTAAACGAAAAATATTCAAAAGCAAATACAATTAATATAATTCATAATTTTATGGATAGTTTTTTAGAAAAAGATAAAATTCCACAAATAACGACAAATAGTATGTTCAGACGTAGAATTGCATCGAAACTTGCGGAATGGATTACAAATAATATAGTACATTTTGAATTATAATCATTTATTTTGCTGCTTTTTATAAGTGCATTTATATAAAGTTTTACTTGGTCGAGAACAAGTTTCTTTATTACTTATACCGTTAAAGAATTTTAATTCGGCTACACCAGATGCAGTTATAATAGCTGCCCACGAAACGCCAATAATACTTCCAATTAAAAATGAAACAATTACTCCTCCGGAGTTAATACAACCATGATTTAAATTCCATAAAGAATCACATACGATTAATATAGGAAATAGTATAAATGTTGGTATATTATTTGCATATAACCCTTCTTTTCCAATTATATAAAACAAGTAAAAAAATGTGTATGATAAAATAGTAAGACCTAATGGTATTTTTGAAATTGGTTCATTATTTTTTAATCTTATAAAATTACATAATTGAGGAAGTGGATCAACCTTGAATATTGGAATATTTCCAAGTCCAGCAGTTGCGAAACATGCAAATAACAATCCAATTAAATATATAATACCTTTTAAATCTTGATTAAATACCGAACTCAATGTAAAATAACAAACTAATATGAAAGGCGCTAAACGAATAAAAAGATATGTTATATTAAAAAGATTAATTTCCATTATGATATATGATATATATTATATATTATAATTAGACAAAAACATGAGATAAAACATCTTTTATAGTAGATATTTCAATAAATGTAATATTTGGTTGTTCTCCATGTTTTTCTATAAAATCTAAATATTCATTATGGTTTTTACTTGGGTAAATAATCGTAGTGATACCCGCGCGAATACCTCCTACTATTTTAACATCTAAACCTCCAATTGGGAGAACATTACCTTGTAAATCGATTTCTCCAGTAATTGCTATATTGTTTTTAATGGGAATATTGTTTAAAATACTGTATATTGCTAATGTAATTGCAACGCCAGCTGACGGTCCGTCCTTTGATACAGCGCCTTCTGGACAATGTATATGTATTCCATTTGTTTTATTCTTTTCACATTGTTTAAAAATTATATTCCTAATATCAGGAGAACATACATTCCATGCAACAGTTTTTGCTACATTCATACTTTCTTTCATTACATCACCTTGCATACCAGTTAATTTTAATTCTAAAAACTGGTTTGATGATGGAAAAAATACAGCTTCAATCGGTATTATACCACCTTTTCCAAGCGAATTCGCCCATAATCCATTTATAATACCAATTTTATTATTTTCATGAATTTTTTTATCTTGAATTTTTTTATATTTTTTCAGATATTTTTTCTCTAAATCATCATTTGTAATTATAATTGGCAATTCTTGATTAATATTAACACATTTTAATAGTTCTATATTTAAGTATCCATATAAATCAAATAATATTTCTTTTAATTTTCTGACACCAGGCTCCATTGTGTAATTTTGAATTATATTTTTTATTACTTCGTCTGAAATCTGAATTAAATTGCAAAATCCCATTTTGTCATTAATTTCTGGTATTATATGTTTTTTCACTATTGTTATTTTTTCATCTAATAATAAATTATCAAATTTAATACGGTGAATTCTATCTAATAAAATCGGATCAATTTGTTCTGGATCGTTATATGAAAAAATAAATAATGCCTTTGATAAATCCAAATTTATACCACTGTAATATTTATCTTGAAAACAATCATTTTGTGTAGAGTCAATTAAATGTGTTAAAATACCTATTATTTCTTTACCATGATCGCTTTTACTTACCTTATCCAATTCATCAATATAAATAATTGGATTCATACATTTTGATTCCATTAAAATATCAACAATCCTTCCCCAAGATGAATTAACATATGTATATCCGTGTCCTTCTAATGTAGATCCATTACAAGAACCACCAAGAGCAATAAATGAGAACGGACGCGTATTTCCATTTGCATCTTTTAAACAATTTGCCAACCCTTTTTTAGCTAATGAAGTTTTACCTATTCCGGGAGAACCTTCAAATCCAAAACAATAACCTGTAGGTTCTCCACTGATCCATTGGCAAATTATTTTTAGTAATTGATTTTTAGCATGTGAATGACCGTGTATAGATTCATCTAAAACGTTTGATATTTTTTCAATTTCATTATTAATGGTATGCAATTGTTTTTTAATAGTTTGCGATGTATAATAAGACTTTGTTAATAATGTATTGTTTGGTTCTATTATATCATATATATTTAATTTATGTATAAGTTCTCCATTTGTTAATATAGTATTTATTTGAAAACATATTTCTTTTTTAGACAAGTTCTCAATATTTTTTGTTAATTCAGGATACTCGTTTATATACTTTATAATCGAAGCATAATCCATTTTTGATAATTTTTTAAATGATAAACTTTTACTATTGATAAATTTACTGTATTCATTTTCATATGTAGTTATATATTTATTTATTTCAATGTTAGCATATTTGGGTTTATTTATAATATTAATATCTTTAAAGTTTTCACATATTAGCGGTATTAACTTTTTAAAATTTGCATTAATGCACGAAATAATATTCAGAATAGGTTCTCGTTTGTATGCATTAAATGGTATTTTTAATAACCCTTCTAAATACTGTCTGGCTTTTATACAGGATTCTTCCGCTTTACCTTTTATTTCTTTTAATTTTGCAATAGCCTTTTCTTTAACTGGTTCGGGAACTTTCAATATATATATTTGCTGTTCTAATGTAATTTGATTTGTATCATATTTTTGTATGCATTCTTGTGTAAATTTCATTGTATTTTTCATAGCATCTTTAAAAAATAATTTAATTTTCCATGGAAAACTATCGTATATTTGAATTTGTTCGTTTGAATCTATACCATTGCTTGTTTTCATGGTAATTAAATCATATAATAGATACGTTATATATTGATGTTCATAGTTATTATTGTAAATTAATAAGTCAATAAGCATATTACGTTTATTAAATGTATCTAATTCCAAAAATTTTTTAACAGATATATCTAAGTTTGCGTTTTGAATAGTATTCGCTAATGATACGATTGACGCGTATTTCTTATATATATCTTGATTGCTGTATATTAATACATCTTTTAATGTCATACATTCAATTTGTCTTTGTATAATTGTTTTTTCTATATTATCTGGAATATTATTTATTATATGTGATTTCCGTAAATTAATATATTTATTATTGAATAAGTTCAAATTGATATTTTCAATTAAACCGTTTATAATGAGAGTTTTATTAGTTGTACTATGTAATACAATTTTAATACCGTTTGTTTTATGATAAAATGAATTGTTATTTATATCACAATCAAAACACTCTAATAATGGAGATGTTTCAATATTAATTATGTCTTCACTAATTTTACTTATACAATATTGGTCAGATGTTTCTTTTATAATTTTTTGTCGAGATGTTAAGATTTTAAATCCTATTGGATTGATATATTTTTTTATAATTTCAAATTTTGAATTTAAAATGGGATCTTTATCAAAATTTAAAAATTCCGAACCAAAAGTAATGTATAATAAATCCTCTAATTGTTTAGTTCCAAATCCACCAATTATAATTGATAATTTATCTATTGTAGATTGAAGTGAATCTATAATTTCATCCACATCATTTATATTATCGTTTGTATGTATTATTTTATTTGTATTTTCATATAGTTCATTTAATGAATTCATACAAACAATTATATCATTATTGCTAAATATTTCATGTTTTTTATAAATTTGAATAGAAATCAATGTATTTCGTATAATTTCTTGTATATGCTCTATTTTATCCTTTACTAATTGTAGTATTTCCATATTATTATTATTATTATTTTCTATATGTATTTTAACTGAACTTTTGTTTTTTTTATCCATTTTTTCTTATACATTATTATTTTATAATATATGTATGAAATTTATCTATTAGATTTCCGTTTTTGCGCGAGTTCTATTTTTCATATCTCTTGAATAGTAATATATTTTTCGGCAAATTCATTATTTGCGTCATTCACATATTATATAAAAATATTATAACACATTTAACTACGAAATCCCTTTTTACACCCCTTGGGAGTAATTTGTTGTTGTTGGCTTTTTGCGCCCGTGCGTCAGGGTTTTATCCTTTTTTTATGTCCAAACTCTTCTTGATTTTTCTTTATGTCATTATCGTTATGAGAATGATTTTTGTTATGTTTATTATTATTTTGATTTATTATTTCACCTTCATCAAAAAAATCTTATAATCTGGCTTTACGAGAAAAAGTATGTTCTTCCATTGTATAAGTTATTATGATTCTATTTATCTATTATATCTATAATGCCAAAATACAAATATCTAATTGTTGTAATAATTATTGATAGAAATAAAAGCACGCAATTTACAAATTCTCTGTTTTTTCATACAAGTAGTAGGAAATTCTTTACTAAAAATTCTGTTTTTAATTAATTGTTCTATTGTATTCTCACCATTCATTATTTTGGTGGCACAATTATTACAAGGTATAAATCCGAATCCTCTGTGTACATATCTTTGATTTCGTGTTCTTTTTGTACCAGCAATAAAGCTATCAATACAACATTTCGGATATCCATAAAATTTACCGAGTAATTGATATCGGCGTCTGGTTTTTTTCTTAAAAATCATGGTTTGTTAATATTTAGCAAATACAACTAATATCGAATTTAATTTCAATTTTTAGGCGTTTTCTCGTTTCCAAATATGTAAATGAGAAAATGTATTAGTATAAATGACATAAACGTTTAGATTGTAATTAATATAACGCAGTCATGGGAATTCCTAGTTATTTTTCGTATATTATAAGAAATTATCCAAAAATTGTTAAAAATTTGAAATTTCATAAAAAAAATCAATGCGATTTTCATCATTTGTTTATGGATTCAAATTCAATAATATATGATGCAATTAAAGATATTAAACCAGATGAATATAATTTTGAACAATTATTAATTGAAAAGGTAATTCAAAATATAGAAAATTATATTCAACAAATTAAACCATCCAAAACAATATTTATTGCATTTGATGGTGTTGCTCCATTTGCAAAAATGAATCAACAAAAAACTCGAAGATACAAATCCGCGTTTATGGCGAACCTAGGATTTATTGATAAGCCGGTTAAAACAAGTTGGAGTACATCAAATATTACCCCGGGTACTAATTTTATGTCTAATTTGTCAAAATCTGTAAGAAGTGCTTTCTTACATACAGAAAAAAAATACAATGTTAATAAAGTAATTGTATCTGGATCAAATGAAAATGGCGAAGGAGAACATAAAATATTCGAGTACATTAGAAACAATCCTTTTTATGAAGAAAATATGATTTTGTATGGATTAGATTCAGATTTAATTATGTTATCATTGTTTCATAGTCATTATTATAAAAATGGATATATATTCCGTGAAGCACCCGAATTCATAAAAAGTTCTATACCATTGGCGGATTCTGATAAAAATACGAATGAACCATACGTATTAGATATATCTCTATTAGCGGATTCTATATTAATAGAAATGAATTGTAAATATAAGGATAGAAAACGTATATACGATTATGTTTTTTTATGTTTTATGCTTGGAAATGATTTTCTTCCACATTTTCCAGCATTAAATATTCGAACTCATGGAATACCGGTTTTGTTAGGATTTTATACTGATATTATTGGCAATTATTCTGATCGTTTTTTTATTTCAGATGATAACAAAATACAATGGAAATATTTTAAAATGTTTATTCATGAATTATCAAAAAGAGAACACGAATTTATTATTCAAGAATATGTTATTCGAGATAAAAAACAAAAACGAAATTATAAAACAGATACCATAGAAGAACGAGAACAAGTATTAAATCAAATACCTACTATTTATAGAACAGAAGAATTGTATATATGTCCAAGTCAAAATATGTGGGAAGAAAGATATTATAAATCATTGTTTCATTTAGATCGTAATCATGACAATTTACAAAAAATATGTAATAATTATTTGGAAGCATTAGAATGGGTATTCACATATTATTCATCCGGTTGCAATGATTGGCGATGGTCATATGAATATCATTATCCTCCATTGTTAGTCGATTTATATAGATATATTCCAAATACTGAGAGTAAATTTATATTAAATAAAAGACCAGCTTTTACAGAAAATGTTCAGTTGTCGTATGTATTACCGCCGTCGAATTTTAATTTGTTGCCAGAAAATGTACGCACTATATTACTGAAAGAATACAGTAATTTATTTTCGAGTAAGTTGGAATTTCAGTGGGCTTTTTGTAGTTATTTTTGGGAATCACACGTATGTTTTAAAAATATTCCATTAGAAATATTGGATAAATGGGAGGACGACTTTTTGTAAAAAAAATATGTTTGAATTATATATAGATGCCTCTATCATATTATATTAAAAATCGCGTTATAGATTATGTTATAGATTATGATTATGATGAAGACTTAGATCTTGATAAAAAAAAAATTAAAGAATTACTGGATAATATTTATACTTGTTGTATAAATGGAAATATTGGTAAAGATGAACGTCATTATAAAAAAATACATAAAACGAACGTAAATGTAAAGCATCGAATTACTACTGATATTACATTTAGAGATATAAATGGTAAATATTCAGATGATACAGAAGAAAATAATTTAGAAATTGAAAAAAAAATTTTAGCAATTTACGATAAAACAAACAATTTAACTTCAGAATTTTTTTTAAATTCATATTTTAATGAAGTATGTAATGCATTAATTGCATTTGACGATGATGATAATATTTATACTATTTTAACATATATTTATAATGTAGAAGAAGATTGCATTGAAGTCCATGCACTTTGGTCTAACATTGGTGGTGGTGGAATTATGATGAATTTTTTAATAAATGCAATAAAATGCGGAATTAGTTTATGCAGTAATCCAGCAAAATATCAACGCAAGTTAATTTTACATTCAGTAAATTATAAAGATACAATAGATTTTTATAAAAAATTTGATTTTATTGATTATGATAAAAATCTTTTTTTTACTCGACAATTATCGGTGGGTTCTCTTGATTTAAATGGCGAACGAGAAATATTAGAAGATTTGGATTTGGATCAAGAAAAAAAAAAATTATATGAAAAATTTGAACAGAATAATAATAGTATTAATATTTTAAATGATAGATTGCAAAATTTATCGAATATAACAGAAATCGACGAAACGAAAAGTGAAATAGAAAAATTACGAATACAACAAATTAGTGTTATTGATAAATTAATACAAGTATTAAATAAAATAATAGAAATAAAACGAATAGAAATAGAATATAAAGCAGAACTTTATGATATATTGTCCTTGTTGACATATGATGATACCAGAGATGATACATTGGATGATGATACCAAACAAAAAAAAAATATTCTAGGTAAAATAATAATCACAGAAAAAAATAAAAAAAAATTACATTTTGGTAAATTTGATGAATTTATTAATACAATAAAAGAAACCTCGGAAAACAATGATTTTTTTAAATTTGTAATACAATATTTAAATAATAATGATTATAATGGAAAGGATATGGAACGAGTTGTTTTGACTGGAGTATATTATGACATACAAGAAGAAGAGAATAAAATAAATTCTGAATTAAAATTAGTAAAAAAATTAGTAAAAAAATTAGTAGAAATGAAAGAAAATTCAGGTGGTAGTATACATAAAAAACAAAGAAGGACAAGAAGAAAGCCAAATAAAAAAAATAAATTAAAAAGAAAAATAAATAAATCTAAAAAACATTATTGAAAAATAGTAATTTTTCGTGAATTACAATTATAATTAATAAAATATTCTTTTTGGGTATTTATAAGTGATATAAAATTTATTTCGGTTTTGGTTGCACGTAAACTTCGTTCATATTCAAATATATTTTCACATTGAAGTGGATTTAATAGTCTATTTATTGGATTGTTAAATTTATATTTTTGTGTATTATTACAACAATAATGTAAACTCTTCTGTATGTTTTCTAAAAGTTCATTACAATCGTCCATACTATTTATTTTTTATAGAGATAACTTTTATATTATTTAACAATAATATAAAAAAATAAAAATATAATATATACTGTATAAAATAATGACAATTATTAAGCTGATCTTTATTACAACTGCGTTTCTATCATCAGTTATTGCAAGAGAGCCTATATTAAATAGGTTTAAATCGTGGGCAAGTGATTTTAATGTCGATATTCAGGACGAAACTAAGTTAGTAAATATATTTGAAAATTGGATAGATAACGATAGATTTATCGATGAACATAATTCAAAAAACTTATCTTATGTATTGGGACATAACCAATTTTCAGGTATGAGTCAATTAGAATTCAGTAAGTATTTAATAAATATAAATAATCATGCATCTTCAATTGAATCATTTGATTTTGAATACATAGAATCTACTCTACCGACTTCTGTAAACTGGATTGATAACGGTGCAGTTTCTCCAGTTAAAGATCAAGGACAATGTGGTTCTTGTTGGAGTTTTTCAACTACTGGTGCTCTGGAAGGTGCATATTATATTAAAACCAATAAATTACAACTATTTTCTGAACAACAATTGGTTGATTGTGATACACTTAGAAATGGAGGTAAAGATATGGGTTGCAATGGAGGATTAATGGATAATGCGTTTAAGTGGATTGAGAAGAATGGTGGATTGTGTGGTGAGCTTGATTATCCATATATTTCAGGAGATACTACAAAATCTGGAACTTGTAATAAAGAATGTAAACCAGTGGATGGTTCTCAAGTGAAAGGAATAGTTGATGTTCATCCATCAGATGATAATGCAATGATGAATGCAATATACAAACAACCTGTATCTGTAGCGATTGAAGCAGACCAACGTGAATTCCAATTGTATAAGTCGGGTGTTTTTACTGGTGCATGTGGTACTAATTTAGATCATGGTGTATTAGTTGTCGGATATGGAATAGAAATGAACAACGAATACTATTTAGTAAAGAACTCGTGGGGAGAATATTGGGGAAAAGATGGTTATATTATGTTAGGTAAGGGTAAAGATCCAAATACAAATAAACCATATAATAATGGTTCTGGACAATGTGGAATATTATTACAAGCAAGTTATCCAGTTTTATAAAATACATATAATATTTAACGCATTATAAATGAATAGGATATATTTATAATGTAAAATTTATCTGATTATAAATAAAATATGTAAGTATAATAATATTTAATGTCCAAAAAAGAAAATAAAACATCTGAACCAAAAACAATTGTTCAAAAGCTAATTGATCTGAAAAGAGAACAATTTTTGTTAGAAAATGCTGATATTTCTGGAAATAACAATCAAGTAATCGTGGATTTATCAAATAATATACAAATAGAACAATCGACTATAGAACCACTTACACAAATAAATACAATCAAAAATGATTTATTATTAAGAAAAAAGATGGATTTGCTAGAAAAAATTAGAAAAAATTGTATTCAATTGAATTTATATCATAATAGTCGTTATCATTATTATCGTATACTCTTATTCACAATTTTTAGAATACCATTGATTTTATTGAGTGGTCTTAATTCATTTGTTGCAGTTGGTATGCAATCATATATACAACAATCTGATATATCACTGATAAATGCACTTTTGTCATTGTTTTGTGGCGTTTTAACTGGTATTGAAATATTATTAAATTTACAAAAGCGTATGGAAACAGAATTGGATTCTTACAAAAAATATTATAAATTGAGCGTTGAAATATATAAAGAAATGCAAGTTTACGAAAAGGAAAAAGATGATGATATGGAAAGTATAGATAAAATTTTGAATCGTATATATAATGAATATCAATCCAATGTTTTATCGGGTAATGCCATTACTATTTATAACCGTGTTTATACAGACGAATTTGAAGATTTAGAAGAAAACAATGAATATAGATATTCCAATACGAATAATTTGATTACCAATTTATATTATGCTATAAATCACCCTTGCTCAATATGTGGCGTATCTACTTCTAGGAATTTATGTTTAAGTTTAAGAGATTGTTTGTGTTGTGCAACTGGAAAAAATATGCCGAAATTAAATTCATAATACAAATGATTTATAATATTTATCTTCCAGTCTAAACTTTACGCCTTTTAACATTTCAAATGCCGATCTAATCTTGCTCTACAATTTACGCGTTAGTTATTTCATAATTAACATGTCGCAAAATAATAAATCTGATCATTTTATTATTTTATATTATTTATATTCTTTTAATATTACAAATATATGAAAAATATAAAGAACAGTATTTCAACTTATGGTACTTTATTTTATATTATCATAATATTATTAGTATTAATAGTATGTTTCTTAATATATGTTATTTTTTTTGATAAAAATAAATTAAGCACAAATGAAACGTCGTATAATTTAAATGAACATGGTTTATGTGTTATAAAAGAAATATTTGGTGAAAACGAACTTACATATTTAAAAAATGAATGTAGTCGTGAAAATTATAAAAAAGTGAAAGAAACAATCATGGACAATAAAGTTTTACAAAATACGATTAGAGGACAACTTGGAGAAGAATATATTTTTCAAGATTATATTTTTATTATAAAAAAATCAGCAATTCATACATGTCATCGTGATGCAAATGGAGATTTTTTTAATGAAAAACAAATGTACCCATCTTACACTATGCTGATTTTCTTAGAAGGTATGGAAAAATGTTTAGGAGTTATTCCAAAAAGTCATAAAAATATAAATTCACATAATTTTAATTTTACTGAAAATATAACAAACGTAATATGCAATAAAGGTGATGTTATATTATTTAATGCAAATTTGATTCATGTAGGAGCATTGAATTCGAGGGATGATAATTTGCGAATTCAGATGAAAATAACACATAAAAATGACATACCAGCTATGGGATATTATAATAATTATAACAAGGTTTTGAATGAAAATAATAATATGCCTTTCTATATACGAAAAATACAGCAAAAAATGTCTTGTATGTTTCCTATAATATCGAATTATACTCAAAATAAGATTCAGAAAGATTCGAATATTTCAAAAACAAAACAAGATATTAATATTATTGATAAAATTTATTCTTATCTAATGCACGGTAATTCTAATTTTTATAATTTACCTAATGCATTTTAGTGAGTTTTTTAAATTATTTGTTTATATATCATCTATATTAATTGATTCTTCTGTTTCTTCAGTTATATCAATATTTTTTGTAGTATCTAAACATTCGGTTTTTGATAGTGTATCTGTATCATATGAATCGGCATTTTCGCTAAATAGTACTTCATCATCTTGGTTTTCATCAGAAGGGAGGGTTCGTCCAAGGGAACCGTAGGTTCCCTGGAGGCAACAGAATAGGTCGCAGTTAATGGGAGTAGATTCCCAAGGTCTGAGAGAGACGATAACGAAAGAGTTAGGTAGAACGAGGTTATGTTTTTTATTTTTGCCGGAGAATTTGCCGCGAATGTGGCAGTG
>Ga0214921_10001708_pt1 | contig 36968 bp, 35 predicted proteins | sample LL1505_MetaG_FD_177992 | JGI IMG/M metagenome (GOLD analysis project Ga0214921, IMG submission 177992) | Freshwater microbial communities from Lake Lanier, Atlanta, Georgia, United States - LL-1505 | ecosystem: Environmental > Aquatic > Freshwater > Lake | place: USA: Georgia | collected... | reverse complement strand
TTCTTGGCGTCTTCCAGGTAACGCAGGGGATTATAATCCGTGGAACCCAGATTACGTTGGATGTCATTCCAGGACTTTTCCAAGCCACAATATAGGTCGAACTTTGGCGTCCAACCAGATGCATCCCTGAACTTCTGTGAGCTTAGTCGATGGTTACCCAAGTAGTCGGTTCCTGGGTGCCATTTTACCACACCCTTTAGATCCTTGCACGAGATCTCGCTCATCATCTCGACGATCTTACCTGTATTTTCAGGTGTCTCCGCTGCGACGTTCCAATCGTCGTTCCAGAGCTCCTTGTCGACCACAGTTGCAACCGCATCGCAGAAGTCCTCCACCCGCATGTAGTCCTTGATCTTCTTCGGATCGAGGAACATGTCGATCTTCTCCTTGCCATGTGCAGCTCCGAAGAACCCCTTCGCGATCAGGGAGTTGTTGTCACCCACTCCACCGTAGCAGAAGAGAGGCCGGACGATCGACCACTTCGTGCTGTGTGCACGGACAATGTGCTCACCTGCCAGCTTCAGCGAACCATACAAAGTCTGAGGACCGTGTGAGGAACGCTCAGCGATCCAGGAACTCTGATACAGGTCAGTGTTGTAGATCACAGTTGTCCCCAGATAGAGGACTGCTGCCCCTGCTTTCTCGGCAGCACGGCAGATGTTGTACGTGCCTGTCACATTTGTCAGCGTGGCCTCATTAGGATTGAGAGCAACGACGTCAGTGCCTACCGCTGCAGCATTGTGGACCACCACATCGACGCCAAGGCGCTTGATCTCACGAGACCAGTCTTCTTCGCTATTACGATAAACACAGTGCTCTCCAGTTGGTAGCATGTGTCTTAGACGCAGTCGATCAGAATCGATCACCTCGTGATCAATATCTGCAAATGCAGGTGGAAGGTTGGACGCAATGAAACCTCGGTGACCAGTAATGAGTATCTTCATACACTCATTATAGCACCGAGGTCTCTATTTTACACCAGCGACCGCTGGTTATCTAACTTCCTCAACCGCGCTTCTTGCCCTTTGATTTAGGGGTTGGATAGTCAACGCCCTCTTCGTCCTCGAAGAACATGATGCCAGTTGATTGATGGAGTGGTTCCCACCTGTCGTTCTCATCGAGATCACTCTCGTCGTCACGTGACATCGGAGCACCTTTCGCAACAATCTTTGCAGCTTGAACGACTGCAGCAGGCTCGTCAGCCCACTTAGCGAGATTTGCGAGCTGCTTGTAGGACGCGCCCTTCTTGACTGCGTTTACCATTGAAGGTGTGGCACGGTACTCCTTACCCTTGTACTTGCGTGTCTTGGAGCGACCGCCCTTCTTCTCGTGGAGGTTATCTTTCTCCATCTCATACATGAGGTAGTCGTGGACCGTGTCAATCATGTAGGAGGCGACTGCGATCTTCTCTTGGACCCACTCAGGAAGATCATCACGATCACCGATTTCATCATGGAGCTCAAGCGACTTCTTAGACATCATGAAGAGATTTGACTTAATCATTCCGGTCTCTTCATAGACGTTCGAGTCCTCGTAGTCGAAGTTGCCCTCTTCATCTACGTCAGTGTCGTAGTCTTCCTCTGGAACATCTTCGTCTGCGTCATCTTGACCAAACTCATAGCCCTTCTCAAATGAAGCAACACGATCTTTGTGCATGTCTTCATCTTCTTCGTCTTCATCATCAATAACTTCTGCATCAATCTCTGGCATGTCCTCATCTTCCATGAGATAATGCATCTCTTTGAGGACCATCCTACGAAGGGCTAATCTATTCATACGCATGTGCGCTCCTAGCAGATAACTATCCTCTAAGAGCGCACAATATCCTTGCTACTCGATCAAACCGCTGTAGCTGCGTGAGATCAGCTTGCCTTCTCGCTTGCAGTGTGCAAGATACACACGGAGGTCATCGAGTGAAGTACAGACAGCGACACCGCTTGCTGAGAGCATGAGATTGAACTTGGCACCTGGTGGAAGGCCTGCACAGAAGTAGACAATAGGCTTGTTGCGTGCGTAGAAGTAACCTGCCTCCCAGATCGAACCCATGTCCTTGTTACGGGTGTTGCAGATCATCCAGTCACACTTTTCAAGATGCTCGACGTTGCCGTCGAAGATCTGCTTCTGAGTGTCATTGCTGGCGGTCGCCTCAGCGATCGCATAGTCCTTGGGAGAGAAGTAGTCGAGCTTGAGATCCTCGAGGACACCCTTGATGTCCTCAACTTCCTGGAGCCACTCTGGAGAAAACCAACCACTTGCAATGTAGACGTTATTCATGTTTTTACCTCACTTCTATTATAGTTGAAGTGAGGGTAATTTTTCACAACGAAGTCTAAAATCCTCTACGGATTAACTCGCGCAAGTCGTCGGCTGTGATAGGCTTGCCATCAACCTCAGCGATAGCTGCTGACTTAGTTGCAGGCTTTCTGGGTGCCTGAGCGGTCGGACGTTGCACAGTATTTTCAACCATTGGTGCCTGCTGTGGCCGCTGTGCAGTGACGATTGACGCTGTGACGCCCACCTTCTTGGGCGCTGTCCTAGACGTGTGCTCTGCGACGACACGAACTGACTGTTCAAAGCTAGCATCGAATTGAAGCGGGGTGAAGTACCGATCGTCAATCATTACTTCGAGCTGTGCACTGTAGTTTCCCTCTTTCATGAGATTCTTCATTGTTGGCACAACGACAGTAACTTCACCCGTTGTTGACTGCACACCGTTAAATGCATACGAGAAATCTTTTGTCTCAAAGACAAGACGATACTTGGGTGTGCCAGGCTTAGAGCCTTCAATAGAGACGTTAAACTTTAATTCGTTATCCTGATCTAGATAAAGGGAAATGTCGCTCATTGTCCTCTCAATACTTTGTACTCACCCATAACTATCTTGTACGGTGAGCTATTTCGTGTTGCTGTATCTAGAAGATTAACATCGATGTTAATCTTCTTTTCCACAATCAATTTTGTCATTTTATTGTAGACAGTATTATTTAGAGGCATCTCATTGATTGACTGCAACATCGCAGAAATTTTATAGATATTGACTTCATCATCAAAGATGAATTCGTTCTTGCTTGAACTACCGCCTAATTTCTTTCTAATCTCTGCAATAGTATCGTCAAAAGATAGAAATGCTCTAACAATGACAGCCGATGCTGACCCGCCGAAGCCACGTGTTAAATGCCTGATGGGTGAGAATCTTGCTTTTGGCACCTTAGTTAGCTACCTTTGACAACTACAACTATGCTATTGTCGCATCCTGCAGCTGCCAAAACACCAGAGCTCGGAGTGACAAAGTCATAGGGAATTAAGCCCCAATAATTGACATGTCCTGCAGCGTCGATCATCCCAGTCATGTATCCAGATGTTGCAAAGAAGTGTCCCAAGCGCTTATTGGGATCTGTCACTTTAATAAATGAACCGCCGTTGGCAGTTGTATTCCAGGTTGAAGTCACACCTTCGTACATGCCTGATGTTGCAATATCATGCAGTTTGCTAATTTGTTGCGAGTCGGCCTTGCCCCATCCGATGATGGTACCGTCTGCCTGAATGGCATAGAATGTTGTTCCTCCTGCCGCGTGGATGGACACCGGAGAGACCTGTGCCTCTTGTGGCACGACAAGTGCATTGTGGTTTGAAAGTCCTGTAACCTTAATGACACCACCCTGGAGCGCGATTGCGTTGTAGCGCCCGACTGCAACCTGTGTTACGCCCTGATTCCATGTGCTTATGTTATAGGTGACACCTGACGAGCTTCCGCGACGGTGGACTTTTCCATTGTTATCAATAAAGAGAGTTTCATACCACGAAGAGAAGATGTCAATTATTCCAGTCAAGTCTTCATTGTCGAATCTATTGTTGGCAGGATCGCCCCAGCCGAACACGGAACCGTCAGCCTTGAGTACATAAGCAAAGCTGAGACCTGCTGTGATCTTAGACACATTAGATAATGCCTCATCTGGCACGTCTGTTAACCCATATATGTCTTCGGTGCCCCACGCATGAACTCTACCCGTGTCATCAAGTGCAAGAGCAAAGTTGCTCCCAACTGAAACTTGTACAATATTAAAGTCACTTAAAGTGCTCGGAACCGGGCCAAGTTGATCGAGATCAGATTCTCCATCAACAGGTAAAATATGGATAACTTGATTTCTTTGTGGTGTAGCTGGGGGTGTTGTAGATGTATCCTTAACTGTAATAGTGCTTGTTGCCACGATATCGCCATCTGGGCCTCCTAGACGAAGATTGACTATAAATGTCTCGTCACCTTCGGTCAGCAAGTCATCAGCGAGTGCAAGTGTAAATGTGCCTGTCCCACTAACAAGAGGAACAATTCCTGAATTATTAACGGCAGATAGAAGCCTAAAGTCACCTGCTGAAGCCGCGCTTGCAACGGGCTCCAATGTCCAATAGAGCTTATTGACCAGACGATTCGTTGCAACTGAAAAATTAACTACATCTCCTTCTTTTGGATTTGTGTCTGAGGGCGACAGTTCATAATTGGGTGGATTATCTGTAGGAGGATCCGTAATGGGCGGTGGATACTCAGGTGCATTTATTTCGTTGACAACGCGATCAAAAACTTCTTCAAGTGATGGCTTTCCATTGCTGTCCATCATTGCATAAGAAACAAGCATATTCTCGCCTGTCTCATCATAGAAAGTCATTTCTGCTGTTTCTTTCTTGAGTGCCCAGCGCCCTGCCTGCAACCCTCTAAGGAAGCTGAGCTGACTGAAGACATACTTCATCTGCTCGAGCATGACATCATTGTTGTCGTAGTAATTATACTCTTCAGCTGCATAGGACGGGCGCGCTTGTCCAGTGTCCCATAGCACCGTGCCGCGGAACTGGTCTGGAAAACAGACCATTGCTGCATAGATGCCTGTGCCTTCACCCACTTCATGCACGCCTCTTTCTGTGCGTGCATGCACAATCGCGCCTTTTGTGTTTAGAAGACAATAGCCGACGTGACGAAGGCCCGACTTCGTCGTTCCAAAATTAACTGTTCTATTGACTTCACAAGGCATGTTTAAGCTTTCCCATCAAATTCAGTTTGATTTTTCTCAACTTCTTCTTGAGCTTTTCGAACAACTGATAGCTTCTCAGGACGTGTGCCGGGTTTACGATTGCGCCCATTGATAGGCTCTACACCCAGCTTAATCATGTCAGCAACCGTGTCAATGCGTTGCAAATCACCAATACCGGTGTCCCATGCCGCATTTAATGCTGACATTGATGACTCAATTGCCTCATGCTTCCCTTTGCCATAAAGCACAGCATCTCGTGTTGACGTGACATCTTGACCAATAATCTCTTCGATCTTGTCTAGCGTCGTCCACATAATAATCTCGCGTTCCTCGACAGATTTGCCAATACACGATTTCCTGCATGCCTTGACCATCGAAACGATTTTTTTCTGGATTGCACTAGCGACGTCATGAATGATGGAGTCTCTATCAATTGACTTCAAGATCTCAGACTTGTCAGTTTCTTGTGCTGAGATAAAGCCACTAACAATATTCTGGATATCGATCAGGGCAACTGTGTCTTTATTTTTTGCGTCCATGCGCTTAATTTATAATGCAAACACAACGATTAAACTTTAACGTGAAATACGCTCGGGTCGAGTTCCTGGTCGCCGCTTTTCCCAAACCCTATCGGGACGTGCAGGTGACACTCTTGTGTATTGCGTGCCATTAGGGCAACCTGCTTTTACCCAATTGACAATATCAAGAGCAATTTGTGGACTAAGATCGAGGCCCATGTTACTTGCTGCCATGACAAGCATATTGCACCTAATCTCATCTTGGTCGTGGTGATTAAGCCAGATAATCTCAGGCGTGCGCTTAATCTTGTCAATCTTTCCCTCAAGGCGTGTTGTAAGTTCCTCAAGTGGTCTTGTGTGACGAGTTTCGTCAAGCTCAATATCGATGTCCAGCTCAAGCGCGATCTCAATGATCCGCCCTTCGTCGGCATCTTTGGCAGCTGACATCACATCTCGATACAGGCTTTCGTAGTAAGCTTTTACATCGTCTGTGAGGTTTGCCGTCCTGTCTGGATGTGTCTTAAGGGCAATTTTTCTGACGATCTTCTTTAGATCTGCCTCGAGGTTGATGGCAGGGATTTCGTCTTCTTGCGACGGAAGAGGCGGATCCACAACAGATCCGCTCTCGTGCGACTGAATCTTTTTACCACATCTCGCAAATATCTCAAAAATCGCGTTGCTAAGCTCCCACTTGGCACGCGCATGCGCTTCTTCAACTTCTTCGAGCTCAACACGAAGGTACTGCAGCTTGTAGGTTAGCTTTTTGAGCTTTTTTGAGGTATCCACAGCTGTTCACTTTAGATCGTCTTGACCCACTTGATAGCAGCAACTGCTGTCTTGCCTAGCAGGTAGGGCCACTTCCATGCGCCACGCACGTCATCAAAGTGAAGCTTTGCCTGCGCAGTGATCGTATTCTTCAAGTTCTTATCACGTGTGAGATCATTTTGACGCTGCAGAGTGCTGATCTCGAGAATGTTATAGCCTGCAAAGATTAGACCTCCAGCAACGTATGATGCAAGAATGTCAATTAGAATGTTTGCCATAATGATGTCTCCTGTTCTATACATATCACAAAAATGGGCCGCACACTCACGTGTGCGGCCCAAATTTTTGCCTCAGCTAAGAAGCGTGCGGCCTAAACCGCAAGCGACTAGAACTCGCGGAAGCGGACCACGTCGCCGGCCTTGAGGACGAACTTGAACTGGACCTTTCCGCCAACGAATGCGAAGTCGGAATTCCAGATCATCTGCTGGCCGTTGAGGAACACGTCGTAGTTTGCTGCTGCCTTGCCTGCGGGCATGACGAACTCGGAGCCGGAGTAGCCGGTGAGGTCGCTGTCTGCTGCGAGGTCTGGGCCGTTGGGGACCACTGCCACGAAGATGCGTGTTGCCTGTGTTGCAATCTTGCTGCTGAGTGTGGTGATCTTGCCGTCGAGGACGCCCTCGGCTGCAACTGCACGTGTTGTCTCTGCATTGATTGCTGCCAGGAGAGTAGCCTCTGCAGCCTCTGCGCGGCTCTTCTCTGCAGCGATCTTGCCGTCGAGGACAACCTCGGCTGCCTGAGCGCGGGAGACCTCGGCTGCGAGGCCATTGGTCAGAACGAGCTCTGCTGCCTGTGCACGAGACACCTCAGCTGCGAGAGCTGTGGTGAGTGCTGCCTCTGCTGCGAGAGCGCGGGCTTCCTCAGCATTGACGTCAGCGATGCGGTTTGCAATCTCTGAGGCGAGGTTGTTGGTGAGGACGAGCTCTGCAGCCTCTGCGCGGCTCTTCTCTGTGGAGATCTTGCCGTCGAGTGCAGCCTCTGCAATGAGGCGTGCATTGTACTCAGCTGTGATCTTGCCGTCGAGGACGCCTTCAGCTGCCATTGCGCGTGACTCTTCAGAATTCACGTCAGCGATGCGTGCTGCAACTTCTGCTGCGAGGCCGTTGGTTAGAACGAGCTCGGCTGCCTCTGCACGTGACTTCTCAGTGGAGATCTTGCCGTCCAGGATGCTTTCGGCGGCCTGGGCGCGGGAGACCTCGGCTGCGAGGTTTGTGGTGAGAGTTGCATCGGCTGCAATGCGTGCTGCGTTAGCGGCTGCGATTGCTGCATCGTGTGCTGTGTCTGCGGCTGCGCGAGCTGCCTCTTCTGCATCGATCTCGGCCTGGAGAGCTGCCTCTGCTGCCATTGCGCGGATGCGCTCGCCGTCGATGGCTGCAAGGAGTGATCCAGATGCTGCGAGGAGAGCTGCACCGGAGTCAACACGGAGGCGGCCAAGGGCACCGATGAGGCCGAGGCCGTCTGCCCATGCGCCTGGTCCGAAGACTGGAGCGAACTCGCCGACCTTGCTGAGGTCCATAGGAGCAGGCATGAAGCTGTCCTTGAACTGCACCTTGCCCATTGAGTCGAGTGCGAGGCCGTCAGCTGAGCCGTGAACGCCCATGCTGTCGACGAGCATCTTGTCGCCGGCCTTGAAGTCGACAGACTTGACGCCGTCAGAGATTGCCCACTTGCCTGCTGTGTTGTCCCACACCATCTTGTGTGAGCCTGCATCGCTGCCGAGTACGAAGCCTGCGCCGTCCTTGGAGGCGAAGCCCTTGGCCATGACGATACGGTCGTCTTCGACAATGAGGTTGGTCGTGTCGAGTGTGACTGTGTTGCCCTTGACAGTGAGGTCGCCCCACACGGTGAGGTTGCCTGTGCCTTCTACGCCGTTACCGACGACGAAGTCACCCTTGCTCTGGCCAGTGCCCTGGACCACGAGGGTGCCGATGCTTGCTGGACCTACGATGGTTCCAGAAGCTGCGGTTGCCATGCCGGTCACGTTGATTGAGGCACCTGTGATAGCGCCACCTGCGGTGTTCGTGAAGGTTGCTGTGGTAGCTGTGACGCCAGAGAGGCCGCCGACTGAGAAGCCGTTACCCTTGACGTTGACGTCGAGGCCGAGGCGACCGTCAGCTTCCTTGCTGATGAGTCCGCTGATGTCTGTGAGGCTGAGCTCTGCACGTGACTCGTAGGTTGCACCACCGACGGCAGCCTTGATGGCTGCCTCTACGGCGGTGAGTTCCTCACCGAGGTGTGACTTACCTGTGCCCTTGATCTGGCCCTGTGAGAGCTTGGTATTGGGGAATGACATGATTTACTCCATTAGAGTTTATACTTTGACGCTCGCTGAGGACACCACGTCTTCATTACGCGTCCCCTAACATCATCTCTAACGAAGTGCGGCTTGCGCCGCGACGACATGTCTATATATGCTTGACAGGCTCTTTTATTCAAAATAATTTTAATTTATTTTGTGCGAGAATTTACAGCCTTTTTTAGTGCTCGAAGATTAGCATCGTATGCGGAAAATTCGCTATTTGCAAAATCAATTGCAAGTGAATCTGCGCATCCCGTATCTTCAAATTCAAATTCGAACTTTCCTGCTCCCGTCTTAGATGCAGATATAAGTTTCATGCCACGCAGTTTTAGAAATGCTGCGAGTGACAGATCAGACGTCTTGTAGATCTTCATTGTGCGCTCTTTTATCCTGTCTCTAAATATCACACAGTCTGTGTGACAACAAGACAATTATTAATATGAATAACTAGCAAGCAAAACGTCAGTCGAATCTACGTAGTTATTGAACGTGATGATCTGGCTGTTGATGTGGTAGTCATTGTCACCCAGCATGACGCCTCGTAAAAGAAGCTGCCCGTTGAGGAAGATCATAACATCATTATTGCTCGTCGGAGCGTTCTGCAATGTTACAGTGCCATCGGGTTGCAGTGTTAGACGCTCACCAAACTTATACTGTTTCATCACGAGCGCGCGTGAATATGAAGCGATGAGCTTGTCGTCTTGTCTAAGCGGACTAGGCAGAATGGTGATCAGTCTATCATTAACAGTATAGTCTTCACCGTATGTCAGAAGCTGGCCGTTGAGCCAGAGTTGAACTTCACTGACATTTGTCGGTGTCGAGGCCAAGTTAAAGTGTATTCCATTTGACGCTTCTGGAACAAGAATACGCTCATTAAAGACAATCTCATTGACATACTTTTTTGCAACCTGTGCTGTTATGCTGTCAATGTCAGCGTGAATTTCAAGCTGACCAATCGAGGATGTGGTGACTGCAAGGACACCTTTCCCAATGATGTATGGGTCACCACTCGGGAGTGATTGCAAACTACCGGTTAGACCGCCATTGAACGTCGCAGGACCTGTAAAGTCTGCTCCTTCTAGGCTTGGGATGTGTGTAAAATCAATCCCTAGATCTAGTCTGCCACTCTGAATTGTCCTTGTGAGCCCTGTCGTTGTGCTTAAAACAAGCTCATTATCAAAAACACCTCCTGATCCCGAATACACAAGTACCGGGGCCAGGAGGTGTTCGTCTACTACTCTAACTGCAGGCATTCAGTTGGGCTCTTCTCTTTAATATAAAGTGCCCAACTAAATATTAAATGCCTCGTGTGTTCTTGTAGTTGGTGACGATCGTGTCAATCTCAGCAAGAGTCTCGTTCCAGAGCTTCCGGAAGTGAGGGACGCCGCCACCTGTACCGTTCATGTCATCACGGGTTGCCTGGTAGATCGTGTCGTCTGGATGGTAGGTGAGGTGCTTCTCACTGTCCTCATCGGGCCAGTAGAGGTTCGTACCAGTGCCATTCCGGAACGTCTTGATGTAGTGCCAAGCAGGCTCGCGAAGGTTGATCGCAACATGCGCCTCAGGGAAGACACGAAGGATCTCGCGTGCCATGAGAGCGGCAAGCATGTTGTCCTCCTCAGGCTGGATCTGCTTGTCCTGGCGTTGCTTGATGAAGCCAAACGCGTCACGGATGTTCATGCGCATGTAGTAGAAGGTCTCAAGGCACTTGGGCAGGACGTGGCGTGCATCCATTAGACTGATCTGCTTGGAGTCAACCATGTCCGTGTAGAGCTGCTTTGCCTCCTGGACATGTGCCTGCCAACGGGCGTAGAACTCAAGGCTGTTCTGGATGGAACCAGGGACAAGGCTGCGCTCATGTGAGAGCCAACGGTCACCGGTGCACTGTGCTGCAAAGGAGCCTGCACGGTGACGGATGAGGTGGGTCACAGTCTGCGTGTCAATTCCACCGACGAGGAAGGTGAGACCGATCAGCTCCATTGCTGCTGGAAGAGCGCGACCTGCAAAGACGTCCTCAAGGGTCTTACTAAGCTCAGCCTCAGTTGCGTCCTTGTAAGGAACATGCTGGTCAGCCCAGGTGGACTTGACGAAGCAGTAGACTGCCTGGCGGATCGACTTGGGATCAGGTGCATCGACCAGCTCGAGCTTGAGCGCATCAAGACTGTTGACGAACTCAGTAGTTGGTTCCTCGCCGAAACGAATTGCCATAGGAAGAGTGATAGGCTTGAGATTAGTGTCTTGTGGCATTGATTTCCTCTTTGATTCGATTTAGTTGTAGAAGTAGTTGATCTGGATCTTCGTATCGAGTGACGCCATCGACGCCAGCCAATGATGCATTATAAGACAGCGCAGGCGAAAGTACAAGTAAACCGTGATTTGCGTACTCTGCAGCGTGCTTTGGTGAGTCATCGACGCATGCTGCGACGTGTCCGTAAAACTGACTCTGTACGATCCACCTGTACTTCTCGCCGCTGAAGGCGAGGCCGTCAAATGGTACGCCCATCTCAGAGATCCAGTGGTAAGTGTCGTAGAGACAGATCAGGTTCTGGTCGGGTCGTGCTGTCAGAAGCTGAACCCAAAAGCCCATGTCTTGGGCTGCTTTTAGGACGGCACGGACTCCTTCGATAGGCTCAATTTTACGAAGACGCCGCTCGCTGATGAAGTCCTTGAACGACGCCTCCGGATTGATCCCGCGCTCCTTCAGTGGAGAAGATGCATAGTACTCTGGATAGTCCAGAGGAATATCAATGTTGTGACTGTCGCGAAGCCACTCAAAGTAGTCCTTCCTGAAGTGCGCGATGACATCATCAACATCGACAATCAGGACGGGTCTACCGTCCCACTTAGCGTTCTCTACCCGATGACGCATGTGTAGGAAGGTGTCTTTGTCATTGAACGCTGTCACGACTTCATCAGCTTCATAGCCCCAGACATTCATGATTGCCAGGAGGTAACGCATCACATCGATTGACTCGTACAGGATCTTCTCACGATCCGGTGTCTTCCGGTTCGCGTGATGGTCCTTGAAGTTGATCGAGCTAACTAGATCTGCAACTTCAGCGTGAAGTGCCAAAGCGAAGGACTTCGTCATCTCCTCTCGCTTCTCATCATTAAAGCTAGATGAGTCGTAGAAAAGATCTGAGAAGTCCTTCTGGCGCTGGAGAATCTTCTTGATGTCCATCAGTACCTGTTCTTAATGCGATCGTGGATAATTTGGTCTTTCTTCTTGAAGACCTCGTAGAGGTCTTCAGCTTCAACGTCCATCAAGATTAGAAGCGTGAAGAAAAAGTTAAAAGCGTCGACCATCTCTTCCTTGAAGGCTTCAACATCGACAGGATCTGTGATGTCAGTCACGCGATGTGGCTTCGTATTCTTCAGGTGCTGAAGTGCTTCAAAGATCTCCTCGACACCGCGCAGTGCAAGATCTCTGAAGTGCTGCTGAGACTGCTTGCTGCTGAGATCAATCGGCTGGTGTGGATACGCATTAGGCACATGCGCAGACAGCGCTGCCATGAACTCTTTGCGCATCTGAAACATCTGGTCGAGCTTATCCATTGTCACTCACTCTGGTCGGAGTTCGTCTGCGCTGCGAGAGTCTCGATCATCCTGTTGAGATTGCGCTCGAAGTTCTCAATGTAGTCTGGTGTGGGCTCAAGCTGCTCACCATCGCCTACGCGCAGCCGGATTGTGCGAAGGTTGTCAACGATGTCAGTGCCTGTGATGATCGCAACCTGTAGAAGCTTTGCGATCTGCCCAATTGTCTCATCTGATAGCCTGTAACTCATGTTTGCTCCTCTGGAACCCAGAATGTTGTGCGGCCCTCGGGTGAAGTGAAGGATTTCACATCCCACCCTTTAGGATCCTTGTCTTGATTATAAACAGCGAAGCGGCGACTGTATTGTCCTTTCTCGCCGTCAAATCCCTGAAACGTGTAGATCGTTGCGCCACCCGTCTGGTAGGATGCGCGAATAACTGCCTTGATCGTCTGATTGAGACGTGCGAGCTCCTCGTCCGTCATGGTGTTAACATGACGCATGGGTGAGATGCCTGCAAAGTAGAGACTCTCAGATTTAAGGTAGTTTCCCACGCCACAGATCACTTTCTGATCCATCAGGTTTTCTGTGATCACACGCTTGTTTCGCTTGCGCATTCTTGCGACGAACACATCATCTGGAACATCATCTGCAAGCATGTCAGGTCCGAGCTCATCAAGCTTCGCCTGGAGAGCTTCCATCCCGTGGACGTACTTCAGAGTTCCAAAGTTACGTGGATCGTTGAAGAACACAGATGACCCATCGTCCAGGAGAAACTGCGCTCTGCTGTGTTTGTGCTGTGTCTTTGACCAGCCACCCGTCATACCCAGAGTGTTCCAGATTACCCAATTATTCTGGAGTGTTAGGTATATAAACTTGCCCTTACAAGATGTGACAGACACATTCTGGGGCAGCTCCGATGAAATTTCTGCATGACCCTCAGGAGGTCCGTGCCTCGTGTATCGACCACCCAAATAGTTGATGCCGACGATTGCCCGACCCTGCAACGCACGGCCAAGCGACTCAGATACAATCTTGACTTCTGGGCCCTCAGGCAACGTCGTTTTCCTTTTTGTGATTATAAAAGTTTTTGACTGATTCAGATATTTTTTGTTTTTGATCATTATTCATTTTTCTTCCTTTCACGGGAGCCTCAGGCGGTCCTCCTCGTCGAATCATTCCTAAGATTGCTTTGTGTCCTACATTCCACATCTTTCCTATTTTTGATGCTGACATTCCTGCCTCATATAACTTTTTAATCGCAGGATAATCATCTTCTGTGAGCCTTACAGGCTTTCTTCTTTTGCTATAAAAGTCGCCTTTAAAATCTTTGGATGTGAGTCCTTTATTCCAAGGAACTCTACCTTTTACTGCATTGGCGACATTTTCTCTCCATTCGGGAGGAAGACCAGCATCGCCGTAAAATACCTTCATACTATCGCTAATCTTTTCTTTCGTTTCATCAGAATGCTTATCACCTGCGCCCATTCCGCCTGTATCGTTACTCATGTTATAAAAATCAGGAGAGTTTTTGCAATCAAGTTTTATAAGCCATTCTTTTTCAAGATCAATAGCCTCTCTCAGAGAGGCACTATTAGGAAGTTCTTCTAAAATAGTTCTCTCAAAATTCTCGAAACCGTATTTTCTAATTGCTTGCTTTAAAAGAACACCTGATCCAAGATAACCCGACTCCCATCTCTCATCTTTGGAACATCTACCAACATACTTTTTTCCATTGATAAGGTTGGTTGTCATGTATATTCTGTGCATTTAACCTCCTAGCAATAGGTATCTATGCCTGAAGGTTTTGCTATACTTTGTTAATCCACTTCCAGTAGTTCTTCAATGCACCGTCCTTGGGTTCTGGAATCTGTGCCCAGCGGTGCAGGCAGAAGATGTCGTAAGCTGCAGCAGCGTACTCACCCACGCCTGGTAGAGATTTTACATCAACCCCGTCCCACCGCACGTACGACTGTGAGAGCTTGACCAGCGTCTTACTTCTGCGATCTGCAAGACCAAGAATGGAGATCATGTCACGGATCTCTGCGGGATCCGCATGTGATGCTGCATCTGCTGTGGGCCATCGATCGAAGAACTGCCACATGTAGGGCTCTGCGACGACACGCTTTGTTAGATTACAGAAAATGCAGACGATCAGGACACGCCATGGATCGTACTGCACTGTCTCTTGGATCAGGTTATAGGGTGACTTAGGTGCGTTCACACACTATGGTAGAATATTTCTTTAGGTTTTACAACGTAACCAAAAGCTTCTAGCGTGTGCTTGAACGGATCTCCCGGGATGTCACGAACAAGCTGGAGCATCTCTTCAGCCAGCCAGCAGATCTCTCGCTGTGCGTCTGGTTTTAATCTTAAACCAAGAAAGTGATTAAAGCTACGCCAGTTGAACATTACATCCATCGTGATCTGATTACCGTAGGGCAAGTAGAACCTCGCCGTCTCTTTAGCACGCTTACGATCCATTCCACTTTTCACAAGTCTGTCAAGAGTCTCATGGTATCGCATGAGAGCATCTTCCATGAATGCGATATAACGTGTTTGCTCTTCAAGAGACCAATCCTTCGGGAGGTAGTATTTGTCGTCCTTCAGCTCTTTATAACGCGCGCTTTCAGCGTTGATAGAAACACCAATGCGATGCTTGAGGAGCTGGATATGAACACTCGTATCCACCGTTACTAAGAATTGTAGACTCGACTTTTCAAAAACTGTATGATGTCCCTGATCTGCGAGCATTTTCAGAAGTTGTGGGATTCTGTTGCGCTTCTCGTTGGTAATTTCTCGTGATGTTGACGTCCACGCGGACAACGCATGTGTTTCATCTGATCCATACCACCCAGTAAGCTGAACCTTATTGTCTTGGAATGACATAGCTTATTCTCCACCCATTTATGGTTTTGTCACGATCTATGATTCTAGAAATAGAAGAGTGAGAAATTTGATATTGATTGTTGACCAGTCTTTTGGCAAGTCTACCGATTGATGATTCTTCAATAGCTTCACCTGATAACTCATTGACAGCGCGACATGGTCGAGCATTATGCGGTAATTCACCTTTTGGGTGACCTTTACATCGTGGGTCACCGGCACGTCCCTTGTTCCACCGTTCTTTTTCAAGCATATTTTTCATTCTGGACCGCTTGTGCTCTTCTTCTTCTTTCTTTCCAAAGTGCGGGTTCTTAGAACCCTTTCTAGCCTCAGACATCATTTTACGCCAAGCTTGACCTTCATCAGTCTTAAGCCACTCTTTGCGCTTTTCACTCATTTTTAGACGGGTTTCGGCGCGTCCCTTGAAACCCTCACCACCATCAGTTAAATTGCATATTGTATCTTTGTGGTACTTAATCATCTCTATTTCATACGAATAAGCATTTTGCTCATTATCAAATTGTTTGATAATCTCTACAACAGGCTGTTCACCTCTATCCCAAATTTTTGAAATCAATCTAAGAAGATGCAAGTTGTGTGAACCACATTTTGCAGGTTTACCTCTATTGACCCAAGTTTTTGCACGATAAAGATGTGCTTTGCATCGATTGTCTTTGCCTTTTCCAATATAGAAAACACGTCCACTGCATGGATCAGAATATGAATAGACATACCACATAGCATTTTACCTCATCATTAAGTATCTTAATGAATATGAGTTGCTATGTTATCATAAAAATTCATGTCCATTCTCTGCCAGCATTTTGAGGAGAGAGGGGATTCGTGACCTCTTCTCTTCCGTGAGGTCCCGACTTGTGCTCGTCCAGGCTGACAGTGCGTGTGCCTCGTCTCCACCGTACCAGCCGATCAATTCTACTTTGTTGTCCTGAAATGGCATTTCTTAATCTACTCCGTATAAAAGTGTCCCATGTCATCTCAAACAGCCATTGGGACACTATGCCTATGATCGTTCCAATTGTCAGTGCGCGTGTCGTAGTCGATACGCTACCTGTAAAGTGATAGATGACAAAGAAGCTAAGCGTGACGGATATAATCCGCCACGCAATAACTTTTACAAAGATCTCTGCTCTTTTACTCAAACTTGTACTTAACGTCCACAGTTAGCATCATCTCTGGCACTTTGACATGGTTAACAAGACCGATCTCTTTTGCCTCCTCAGGCTCGAGGTACCAGTCGGCGTGCTTCTTGGTGTGGATCTCATCGAGGAAGTAATCCTCGTCCTTGCCGATGTTCTGTGCCATGATCTTGAGGATCTTCTCATTCAGACGATCGGTCTCCTTCGCGTCCGCTTTGATCTCTTCAACCTTGCCACGATTGCCGCTGGCGACCTCGTGAATCATGATTGTGGAGTGTGGAGATGCATAACGCATGCCCGGCGCGCCACAGGTGAGGAGTACTGCACCGCAGGACATTGCCTTGCCTTCGACAATGGTCGCGACAGGAACACGTGATGACTTAATAGCATCGATCATAGTCATAAGTGAGTAGACCTCACCGCCATAACTGTCGATCACGACAGGAATGACACTCTGCCCAGATGACTGGGCGATCGACATGTGCTGATTAAACTCCTTGGCAGCATCCTCATCAAACTTGTTGACGCGGATGACGATGGGAGGAGCGCGAAGTTCGCACTCCTTAACGAGGGGGGATACGCGGGTGATGATGTTCATGTAGTTATTATACCTCTTGTGTTATTTGTTTACAAGAAAGGCTGCCCGAAAGCAGCCTTTCATTGGTTCTAGCTTAGATCAAGAGCACTTGGAAGAGCCACAGCTGCTACAGGTGAGACATCCCTCCATGTAGAATACCTGGTCACTACCACACTCCTTACACTTCTTCTCATTGGTTGACTTTGTGCCATCTGGAATGTAACCCTTAAGTACGCGCGCGATGCAGCGTGCGTATGCGAACATGTCTGACTCCTTGTCCTTCTGGAGCTGGTCAACGACAAAGTTAACAGGGACACCGTGACGGAGGGCCAAAGAGATTGTTCTAGAGAACGCGCCCTGTGTTGGATTGGCAAACAGATTGGCAACGTCCTTGAAGAGAATCTCATCGTCGGATCCAACTGGAACTCGAAGATTATAAGTTGAGATCCCGTTCACCTTGCCATTCTTGATCAGCGTGCCTGTCTTAGTCTTCTTTGGAACCTCGATGTGATTTGCAAGACCACTAAAGACTTCGTAAGGCATACCGTCCTTGAGACCCACAAGAACCATCCAGGACTGCGTCTTACCTGCGTCATCCTTCACATTGACACGATGGATGTCACACTGGAGCTCCTTGGGGCGCTTTGGGTGAACGTCGGCTGCAGTCTTGGGCTTCTCTTCCTTCTTCTCCTCTGTAGAGATGAGGACACCTGTTCTGCAACCGTCGCGGTAGACTGTGAATCCCTTGCAACCCTCTTTCCAGGCTCGCATGTAGACGTCATTGACTGTCTCACGTGTTGCAGAGTTTGGAAGGTTGCAGGTCTTGCTGATGCTGTGGTCAATCCACCTCTGCGCTGCTGCCTGGATGTCAACAGACTTCACCCAGTCAATGTCATTAGCAGTGCCGCCCCAGTATGGACTCTCCTGCGGGTCGGTCTTGCCAGTGACGTCCATCCACTTCTTGAACCAGTGGTGATAGACTGTGTACTCCTGCCACTTGTCACCCATCTGGTCAACGAAGTCGGGCGTTGACTTAGTATCGCCCTGTGTGATCTTGCGGCGTCGCTTGTAGGAGAGGAGGAACGCGGGCTCAATTCCACTCGTAGTCTGTGTGAGACAGGAGATCGATCCGACGGGTGCTGTGGTTGTGAGAGCAATGTTGCGCCGGCCAGTCGTCTTCCACATGTCGCTGTAAGATCCATTGCAAGCTGCGATCACTTTCTTCAGATAGGTGTGGTCCTTCTCCTTCTCGTAGTCCCAAACTGGGAAGGCTCCGCGTTCCTGTGCCATGATGAGAGAAGAACGGTGCGCACCGACTGCAAGTGACTTGTAGATCTCCTCTGTGACGGTGACGGACCACACGCTACCATATTGAATATTCATCGCAGCGAGAGCATCACCTAGACCTGTCACCCCGAGTCCCGTCCTTCGACCGTTGAGCCCTGCGGCGCGGATCTTGTTCCAAAGATCTCGCTCGATCCTCTTCACGTGATCAGGTTGCGGGTCCTTCTCAATCTTCTCGAGGATTCGGTCCACACACTCAACCTCAAGGTCCACCAGGTCATCCATCAGGCGCTGTGCCTTCATGACGACTGTGTTGAACCGATCAAAGTCAAAGCTTGCGTTGTCTGTGAAAGGCCTGTCAACGAACGATGTGAGATTAACGACCATCAAGCGGCAGGAGTCGTATGGGCTGAGTGGTATCTCACCACAATTTTTCACACAGATACCAGAAGATTCTATAAACTTGTCATCTGAATTTGAAGTAATCACAAAATAGTTGTGGTTATCATCAACAGTGATGTTATAGACATCTTCAAAGCCGACGAATTCCACAGAGGCGACCTTGTGGTTTCCAATGACACAGCTCTTGAAGTTGCTAAAGCTTTCAAATCTAAACTCATTAGAGATGTGTACTGGCGCACCGATGGACTTGGCATGTGATGTCCATGACCGCTTGGTGATCTTTCCATCGCGTGCGTAGATCTTCTGGCCCTCAGAAATTAGCTCTTCATTCGTGAAGCCGCTGAACCTTCCGTTGGTTTCTCCTGGATGAGATGCGAAGCTATGTTTCCACTCATCGTCCATCTGATGATAGGGATTGTTTTCCCCTCTCATTTTGGAGGCATGAAGCTCGCGATGGTCTTCGTGAAGAAGAACGGACAGGTTTTCGATTCGATCGTTGTAGCTGTCAAAATCCAAGTGATGGATTGCGTGAGTTTTCGCGTCAACTGGTCCGTCAAAGAACTCGTGAATGAGACGATACTGCCGTCTATTCCTGAAGCCGTCTCCCTTGAGCTTCTCTCCCGTATTACAGATCTGTCTGTATCCGTTTGAATCGAAGGAGTTGAATGGAACGATGCTATCACCAGACTTCAGCTCGGAGAGAGGAACATACACGAGATCCTTACGGAGAATCTTGTGATCTGGGGTGGCGCGAAGAGACGATCCATCATCCAGTGTTAGCTTCCAGACCTCTCTCTTTTCCCCGGTGAGACGGGGATTTCTGCCCATCTTTATAACAGTCCGTCCCGTCTTGAGGTCTGTAGAATAGACCGGAACGTCACGACCCTCTTGCGTAAGTTGTGCAATGCTTATTGCATTTCGTCCATCTGCGACCGCGATTAGGGAATCTCCCGTGATGCAAGGATTCGTTGAGATCGTCTTGTATCCTACATCACGATAAGCGTCAACGATGCCTTCATTGACGACTGTGTCCCAGAAGAGAGCGCCGGGTTCAGCAGATGCCCATGCTGCATCAACAAACTTATCCCAGATCTGCTTTGCATTGACAACACTTTTGATCTCAGCATCTTCCACAGCAGACTCAACAGGCCAACGAAGCGTGAAATCAGAACCACGCTCAACGGCCTGCATAAACTCGTCAGTGAAGCGGATGGAGATATTAGCACCCGTCACCTTCTTGAGGTCACGCTTGATGTCGATGAATGTCTCGATCTCAGGATGCCTGCAGTCGATCGTGAGCATGAGTGCACCACGACGTCCTCCCTGCGCAACCTCACGGGTGGAGTTGGAGAACCGCTCCATGAAGATGCCGATGCCGTCTGTTGTCCTTGCAGCATTCGTAGTGGGTTGACCCTTGGGACGAATGTTAGAGACATCCATGCCTACGCCACCACGTCGCTTCATGATCTGGACCTGCTCTTGATCGGCGAAGAGAATTCCGCCGTAGGAGTCGTGTGGCTGGTCGATGACGAAGCAGTTTGACAAGGACTGCAGTTGGTGAGAATTTCCAATTCCTGATAGGGGTGAGCCCTGGGGAACCACCTGCTTAAATCCATCAAGAAGAGAAAAGATCTCTTCTTCTGTCATGGGATTAGGGTACTTTGCTTCGATGCGAGCAAATTCCCGAGCTAAACGTCGAAATGTATCAGTGGGAAGCTTTTCAAGCCGTTTGCCATCAACATCACGCAGTGCGTACTTATTGAAGACATCAGCGGCAAGGTCATCCCCACCAAAATAATCGACAACGCTTTCATTCAAAGACATTCACAACTCCTTTCATTACAATACGTGTTCATCACTTACCGTTAATCTCTTCCCACTTCTCCTTGAGAAGCTTCTTCATGCTTGAACCATCTGCTTTAACAACATCGTCAACAGTCATCTCATTTGTGTCAATGAGCTCGAACTTAGACATCGATGTGTCAATCCTCATTGGGTAGAGCATTCCATCGCGTCCAGCACGATTCTTGGCAACGAAGATGCGTCCTGCTCCTGTTGCTTTTTCATTAGGCTTTCGAGAGATTGAAAGCACAACGTCGGCGACCATTGCTTTACCATATGCTTCTGACATGTTCTCAAGGCCTACAACTTCTGAGTTTGATGCTTCACGATTTGCCTGAGATGCTGTCCAGATTGGAACATTGAGATCCATGGACAGATTTCGAAGCTCTTCATAGACAAGCTTTAGTTCGTGTCGAAGTGAATCAAACTTACGAGATGACTTCATAATGTCAGCGTAGTCGATGATGATCACGCTGGGGACGAAAGACTTCAGTAGAAGCTTCTCAATGTGATTTCTAAGTGTCTGAACAGAAGGAGTACCCGTTGGATATTCCTTAATGATTAGACGGCCAAGTGAGTTGTTCTTATAGAACTCGATGACTTCTTCTTTTCTGTCTATGACATCACTGCTTGGAATACTGCAGAGATTAGAGTCATAACGTAGACCAACAGCGGTCTCAGATAGCTCAAAGGTATAGTGAACGACATTTTTGCCTGCACGTAAAGCCTCTGCACCCATTTGGACGAGGAAGTGTGACTTACCAACGCCTGTTGGTGCAATAACAACACCCAGCTCTCCACGACCAAGACCGCCATTCAAGACATCTTGAGCATCAATTTGTGGTAGTCCTGTTGGACAGGTGAGGCGTCTTGTCCTAATGAATCTTGCCTCTGAGTCCTCGAAGAAATCATGACCGATTGCAGCAGGTGTGCCTGCAGACAGCGCATTCTTCATCAGGTCCATGACAGAGTCAAGGTTGTCTGTCGCAATCATTTCGACAGCTTTCTCCAGCGCCTCCTTCATCGCCTGCTTCTTGCAGAAGTCAAGCGTCTTATCCTTGACGTACTGCACATCTCCCATGTCTGGGTTGACGCGGATACGCTGCAGAAACTCAACGATCTGGTCGCGAAGGATGACATCCTTACCCTCCTTCAGGTCGTCACGAATGATCGTGACAAGCAGGCTGAGCGTTGGAAAGTCCTTGTACTTCTGGTAGTAATCAAAGTACCGCTGCGTGAGAAACTGCAGGTACTTTAACTCAAAGAAGGTGGGTGACATGATCTCGATCATCTGTGTCGCCCAAGATCGGTCAGTTAGCAGGCCCTGGAAAATCTTTTCCTGGAACTGCTTGCCGTACTGTTTAAAGTGCGGATCGTGCATTTTATCCTGTCTGGATGTGTGAGAGGGCTAGGAAGAATTGGTCGACGTTGAACGTCTGGATCCCTTCGTGAATGAGGGCCCTTATGAACTCAATCTTATTACGTGTAGGCTTAAAAGTATCACAGATCCCGTTGATCCTCTCAATTTGGTAAGCAGCTAAGTTTGCCGTATCAAGATGAACGAGTGAGAAGTTTCTGTTGATGAGGATCTCGTTGTCTGCAATATTCTTGTATGCTTGAACTTTAGACCCACCTTCGACTTTAGATCTTGCTTCAATTAGAACTTGCTCAACGGATGTCTCCGTGGGCTGTGCAAGAGATGGAAATCTCTTTGCCAGCGTCTTAAAGCCAACGCCGTCAACACCTGGAATATTATCAGAATCATCGCCGCAGATTGCTTTAGCGACTGAGAAATTAACAGGGTGCACGCCAAATCTCTCAATGACATCTTGTTCTTGAACCAGCTTCTTCCAGGTAGGTGAGTAGATGATTGACCCGTCTGTGATAAGCTGATAATAATCTTTGTCTGCTGACAGAATGACCTTCAGCGCATCCTTAAAGTGATAACGTGACATGTAGCCAATGACATCGTCTGCTTCACAATCGGGCACATAGATTTGACATATTGGCGTCATCTTTAGAAGACGCACAAGTGTTTTAATCTGATAGTCTCTGCCAGAGACAGTATCAGGTATGTCATTCTCATAGAAGCGATTCAATCTTTCGGGCCGGCGGTGGCTCTTGTAGTCTTTGTAGATGGCGCGACGTCGTGGCGACCCGCCACCTTCCCAGACAACATAGATCGGATTTGGTTTAAAGCGCTCCACGATTCTCTTTAGATCAAGGAGAAAACCAACAATTCCGCCGACATGTTGACCATCATTACCCATTGCTGGGTGGGCGATGAAGTGTCGCAAGTACAGCCCCATCGCATCCACCAGCAATACGGTTTGTGATCTATTTAGATCACTCATTTTCCTCGTCGTCGTCTGCAACAAGGTCGGCGTCATCTCTTGTTCTCACCATGACTGCGTCAATTAGATCCTCAAGATAAGGCTTGTACTGGGGATCTTTGAGCATGTCACCAAAGTCTGACTTGTGAAACTTCTTCTCGATGAGTGTTGTTCCACTAACAGTATTAGTTACAGTGAAAACTTTCCACGCTGTCGTTCCAGACACGCAGATAATATTGTCACCGATCTGGCGCTCGCCGGCATCACGTAGGACATCAAAGATCTCTTCATGCTCAACGATGCCCTTTCCAAAGTGAATCTGGAAATTGGCAGTTCTGAACGGAGGTGAGACCTTATTCTTGATTGTCTTTGCAGAGACATTAATGCCAATGACATCATCATTCTTATTCTTAATCTGCTGACCCGCGCCCAACTTAAGTCGCACCGATGCGTGGAATGGGATTGCCATTCCTCCTGGAACTGTAGTTGGATCACCATGCAAAACGCCGATCTTAGTACGAATCTGATTTAGGCAGATCATCAGAACAGACTGGTCGCCGATCACACCTGTGATCTTACGCATGCCCTTCGAGATTGCTCTGGCTTGGAGGCCGATTGTCTCTTTATCGTAATCACCAAGGAGCTCTGCTTTGGGTGATGATGCTGCAACAGAATCCCAAATAATAGTAATTGGGACATCTTTCTGCATGGCCTTCGCCTTCAGAATTGTCTTTTCTGCTGTGTCAAAGACGTCTTCTGTGCAATGTGTGTCAACATACACAAATCGTCTTGTTACATCAACGCCCAAAGCCTGTAGATTTTCTACAGATGTAGCATTCTCAGTGTCAATGTAGACAGCAATACCACCCATTTGCTGGGTTGAACGTGCAATCTGCGTTGCGATGTGAGATTTGCCAATCGATGGTGGCCCAAAGATCTCAATAATTCGACCGACAGGCAGACCGCCACTTTTACGATTAGAAATGATGTAGTCAAGAAGTGTAGAGCCTGTCGACACCCAGCTTTTAACGTGTGTGGGTGACTCATCTTCAGCTAGATTGTATGCAATCCTTGAACCGTTTTCTTTGTTAAGTGACGAAATAAGCTCAGCAGTAAAATCACCACCGAGGTCGTCGGCACCTTTCTTTTCTTTAGGAACTCTTGCCATGTTTTCTCCTGTGAATACTATAACAGGACGTGAGCTAGATTACAACTCACGTCCTGCTCAGTTAACTTAGTTAAGTCAGTCGCCCATTAGATCTTCGAAGGCGTCGTCGATAGAGGAGTAGTTGCCTCCTGCCTTCTTGTCTGCCTTGGGTGCTGTATTCTGGACAGCAGAAGTCTTCTGGTTTGTAGTAGGGGTGTCATCATCGGTAGATGCCGGTCCGCCTCGAGTGGTTCCGTCCCCGTCCTGCATGCCACCGTTGATCCAGTCGTTGACGATCTTTGTGAGCTCATCATTGGACTTAAGCTCAAACATTGCGCTCACGTCTGGAATGTTGGATAGCCACTGCTTGGCAGTTCCTACGTTGGTGGTGAGATTTGACGACTTGCCGCGTGGCATGACCTCAGTCTCAGAGTACTTCTTACCAGGTGGCTTGAAGCACTTCACCTTCACATCGCGACCACTCTCGGGATCGGTGATGTCACCGTAGTCCTCATCGAGCATGATACCGAGGAGCGACTGGTAGACCTGCTTGCCGAACGCCCAGATCTGCACGCCCTTCTCTTCTTCGCCACGGACGACAACAGGAGCGTAGCAGCGCATCTTCGGGTAGAGCTTCTTGGCGAGCTCGTAGGACTCCTTAGTGCCCTCATCGCGAAGCTTGTTGATCAGATCCTGAATGGGATCAAGCTTGCCGAACTGGTAGGGAGCGAGGAGGCCTGGGTTGTTGCCGATGTTGTAGTAGAACCAGAGCTCCTTGAAGGGCTGGCCCTCGTTGTTTGGGAACGAGAGGAGACGAACCGTGTACTCCTCGCCCTCCTTGGGCTTCCAGGAGGAGTTGCTCTTCTTGTTGTTGCCAGACAGATTGTCGAGACGCTTACGCAGTGCGTCGAAGTTGATACCCATGATGTGATGTCCTAACGTTTAATGGTTAATGCTTAACTTCTAAAAGAAAGAGAGTTCTTTTTCGTAGAAGGGAAGCGAAGGTATCTTACGAACCAGCGCTTCATTTTATAATTATGGCCTACTTTTTGCTGTTTTCAGTGGGTCCTGCAAATATTTTGCGCCGTAGGGCTTAGCCATTCTGTCATAGAACTTGCGGCGACTCTGCACAGGGCCGCCTGGCCCGTGGAGGGGCTCGACATAACCTGCGATCGCGCCAACTCCTGAGAACTCTTCGAGGTCAGCCTCAAGCTCCTCGTGCTTATCGAGGTCTACTTCGTCTGTCATCATCTCGCTAAGTGGGCGCTGGAAGTACTGCTTCTTTCTCAACTTAAACCACCTTGGAAGCTTCCGTGGCCCTGCCAGCTTGCTGGTGTTGATGCTGTCGATGTTGAATCCGTCCAGACCATCTTCCTGCGGATCTGGAACGGTGCTTCCCATCGAAAGTGAAAAGGTGGTATCAGCACTTGTGCTCATACCACCTTGTGAGGGACGCCCTGGTATATATGGCCTGGCTATTCTCTGCGCGAAGTCGTCCCCGCCTCCGATAGCACCAGCGACGGGGATACCCGTTGTGCGACCGGAATACCAACCTGATTTGGGCTCTTGCGTCTTACTCACACTACTAACTATCTCCTACCTTCTCTTTCTGGTAGATTATCCGAGCAGCTGTCTGTGTGAGCAGAGTGAGAGGGGTCTCACCACCAATGTAGAACTTATTCTCGTCAAGTGACGGTCCTTGCGCGGCGGCGATCGCGACCCACTCGTCTGTTGTGAGTGAAACACCTGCAGCTTGAAGCAGCGCTAGAGATCGATGACTGTGAGGCATCTTGGGTAGCGCAGGATTATAGACGTAGAGGATGCCTGCCTTGTCGCGGTGCCAGTCGGATGTTTGTGTCAGGTAGTAGTCGGTTGTCATGTCACCTACACGCCCGATGTCATGGAACAGACCTACAATCAGCATGCTCTCAGGATCGACACCGAAAGATGCCGCGCCTTCCAGCGCTCGCATCGTCTTGACGACGTTGAGGCTGTGCTCGATGAGGCCACCGGGCTTTGCTGTTGTCTTCTCACGTCGGTCGTGCCCAGGACAGATGACAAGACGCTCTCCAAGGTCGTCAACCAGTTTTAGAAGTGCATCTGATCTACTGCCGCACTTCTGCGTCAGCTTGCGGAAGATATTGTAGTTACTTTCGAGGTTGTCGGTGCTCATGTGTCTATTGTCTTCAACTTGAGGGGCATTTTACAATCGAGTGTTGGGATGAAGATCCCCTGCTTGACGCGATCCTCGAGGTGCAGCACAGCATCAGGAGACAGGTCTACCATTAGTGCGTCATGGATGAGGTAGAGTGGCGTCATCTCAATCTTGTCACGCTCGAGCTCATCAAGCAGGTGAGTGAAACCTTGACAGACAACATCGACTGCAGTAGACTGGACTGCGTAGGCAACGAATGGTGACTTCTTCTCGCACTTGATGATCCGCCCGTAGTGGTTCGTGATGTGACCCTCGGCGTCAAACTGCTCCCGAAGTCGCTTAGTCAATGCATCAACACCGAAAGCATCACGCACCTGGAAGAGGAGATCATTAGCGTGAGGAATGTCAGCAAACTTCTTAGCAAAGTTGGAAGGCGTCATTCCGTACAGTGCAGACATCGTTGCAATCTTAAGCACATCACGTGGAACCTGCACCTCAACCTTGTCTGCTGCCCAGGAATAAGCATCTCCATCGAACTTCTTGCCCTGCATTGCCAGGCAGACGCAGGGTTCAAGTGACGTGAAGTCAATCTGGAGGATCTTGCCACCTGCATACCGGCTCTTAAAGATCTTGCGGTACTGCTTGTCAAGTGTGAGGATGCTAGGACCGTCAGCGATCGACATGCGTCCCGTGACCGATGACCAGATGTCGTATGTCGATCGAGGTGCGAGATCACCGTCAGTGGGCTTAAACGCTGCAACACGATCGTCATCGATCTGCTTGATGACATTAATGTCGACGTGAGGTTGCTGCAATCTCTGCAGCAGTCTCTGTTGAACTTGATAGTCACGGCCATAGTAACTGTCAGCCCAGCGGTCACGAAGTTCTAGGAGATCAGCAGAGAACTTCTGGAGCCATTTCTTGAAGACGTGGGGAGGTAAGGCTTGTGACCAGGGAGGCGCCGATCCAATCAATTGCCAAGCATTTACGTGACTACTTTGAGGTTTATCAGTAACATGACTGCTTGTTGCAAGTGCAATGTGATGCAGACTATTTTTCGTGCCGCTGAATGTCCAGTTCCAGACACCATCAGGTGTTTCATCTAGAAGGATGCATGTCCCATTTTCTCCAAGTAAGACATTGCATGTTGTGCCTAGAAAGTTCTTATCGATGACTATTTTAGAATTCATCAATAAATCATAGATACCAAACTTAATTTTTATTCTAACCTTTTAGATTCAGCTTCATATTCTCTACGTGCTGTCAAACTGTCTTCTGAAGATTTTGTAGGAGCTGATACTTTAGTCTTGTCGGCGGGTTGTGCTTTCTCACTGGGCTTCAATGTCTTATTAAATTCCTCGAGCATTGTCGTCAAGCTCATCACTGAGCCTTGACCCTTATACGTCAACGTGAGATTAGTAGTGAACTCGCCTGGTCGAAAATCATGTTTGACAGAGGTGACGTAGTAGAGCGCGTCGAGGGTGGTGCCTGTGCCCAGGTCGAGATAGATCTCCTGTCCGCGCTCAATGATGGGGAGGCCGATCATTGAGACTGTCACCGCACCTGGAAAAAGTGTAATCTCACTGACATCGGTTGATGCATCTGACTTGCTACGGCCTAGAAACAAGTCCTTCCCCATGTCGATGATGTTCTGCTGGGCGATCGCATTGTTGATATCAGTCGAGACGTTGACAGACTTTAACATCGAATTTGTCGCGCCGTAGACGATGCTCGGGAAGGCTCGCTTAAAGACGTCTTTTGCCAAGTCAGGCGTGATTTTTACACCGTCTTTGCCACTCTGTTTGACGTAGTTGTATGCACCGATTACCTTATCAAAGTTTGGTGATGCATTTGCATCGTAGATGATAATCTGTGCAACCAATTTTTCAGGATTTACAACGTAGTCTGCAACAGTTTTTTTCTCTTCATCGATGTACTCTTTAGCTGGAATGCTCCTGATGATGTATCTGATGTTAGGTGTTGTAAAGCCTGGTGGCTTTTCAAATGTGTCTGGTGGTGGCGGCTCAGGTTTAACGTCTTTTTTGACATCAGCAGGATCTTTTTCGGGCCTTTGTGTGTCATCAACTTTAGTCGCGGCGTATTCTGCCAGGTTTGAAATTCCATACAGCGGTTGCTTGGGATTACTAAGGTAGTTTCCAAGCAACGATAGCGCATTTGAGACACTTGCGTTCTGTGCAAGCGAACCCTGCTGCTCTGCGCTTTTAATGACATCTGCAATTCGTATGGGTGCGTCAGCAATCTGCTTTCCTGCCATCTTGCCAGCAGCATCATTAAATTTAAATGTGTGGATCTGAACTTCAGAATAGAGGCCCATGGACGCCAAGGGCAAGCCGACCAAAAGTGAGAGGTAACCTGCGATAGACGTAAAATCTTGTGCGGCTATTTGACTGCCGTATATTGATTTTAAATTTGTGAAGTTATCAGCAGCAGGTGGATAACTTTCCACAGACGGAATATTTTTTCTAATTATGTCAAAAATCTCATCGTTCTTGTAGTAACCTGTTTGATCTAAAATCTGTTTTAATTCAGAAATTACTTCAGATCTAGTTTTAGGTGATGCATTGTCTGCCTGTGAATAGTCCCACAATATCTGCATAAATGATGCGTCGATCATGTCTGCAGTTCTAGATTTATCGATCAAAACTGATGTTAATGCTCTAACCTCTTCTTGCGCAGATTCTTCACCAATTTCTGCAGAAATTTCCGCCTTAAGCAACTTATTCAGCATCTGTGATGCGTAGGATCTTGTTATGAAGCCACCATTTAAAATTGATCCATTGACAGCGTCGAGCGATCCGCCGCCGATGAGACGCAAAGAGATGTTCATCGCTCCGCCTTCTGCCATCGTCATATTGTATGACGTAGGCGCAAAGATCTCTCTGTAACGCAAGGCATTGAGGTAGCGGGCGACTGGATTGTCAAACTTTGCTTCACCGTGCGGATGTGTCCATCCCCATTCAATTTCAAAGTACAGAGATGAGAAATTACCTACAGATACAAGCGGTGAGATGTCAGTCAGCCTTGATCGATCATGAAGTGTAATTGACAAATCAGCCGTTTTTTTCGACATTAATGCAATGCCTACAGATTCAATGCCAATACTAAAACTGTTGAGAGACAACAACGGGACTGAGCTGTCTAGGCGACGAGGATTTGACAGCACTTCTGTGGGATCAGGGAGTAGTGTTTGGGGTGCAAAAAATGTCTCTGAACTTATGACTTTGCCGCTTCTTAACTTTTTTACTACAGAAGTCGGTGCGTTCGATGTAAAAGGAACTGCTTCATAAAATATTTTATCTCTTGTAGGGTCTGTTGTTTGACGTAGAAATGCGGACAGTGACAATTTTGAGTTGCGTGCTTTTTTCTTCGCAAAACGATCGACAATATTGATCCGGAAGTAGGGCACGCACATTGACATATTAATACTGTCGATAGCGTTAAAAAAGACATTACAATAGTCAGATGCTGCTGATGCTGGGTCGAGATATTTCGAAACATGCCTGTATAAAGCTACATGTGGGAAAATATCGTTTGCGGCATCGGGTGATAGGTTTATTAAAGGTGATATGATAAACTTGTCTAAGCCTTTAATCCCAGCTTGTCTAGATTCATTGCTACTCTTAGATGCAGCTAGCTGCTTTTGTTGTGCCGCTAAGCTTGTTTGCTGTCTTTCGAGATCAGCAATTTGTTGGCTAGGTTTTGGATTTTGTGCGTTTAAAGTACCCAACTGTGCTTTTACACTAGCAATATCTTGATTAAGCTTGGTGATTTTTTCTGTAATTTCTTTATTTTCTTTATCAATTAAGTCAGACACTGCGTTTGGATCTATTATAAAATTGCTCTTATTAATTCCGACAGAATTATACAGACTTTCGCCATATTGACTTTCTCTTGCACCAAACACATTGATGTCACCTACTTTACCAGAGGCGTCACTCGGCCGTAGATTTAGCTGCTTGAGGATTTCTGGCATATCTTTTGTGAGGAAAGCGCCATCGGGTGATAAAATGGTTGCCATTGCAAGCGACCGATTTGATTGATTATTACTTTCTTGTGGTGGCTGCCCAGGTACTACAGGCTTGCTAGTAGCTGCTCCGAGTAAATCTTCACTGCTTCTTAGCGACAAATAATTGCTAAGTTCGACGTACGCTTCTTGAAGCTCAGATGTAGGTGTTTTTAACATATCAGCGTCCGATGCTCAGGGCAGCGTCGAGATTCTTAGGGATCTTGATGACTGTACCTGGTGGGCACTGCAGTGCCCAACCAATACCACTTGCAGCTGCGATAACCCACCAATATCTTCCATTGCCGTAGTACTGACCTGCGAGGTGATCGAGTCGCTGCCCCTGTGTCAAGACGATTGTATCAGCCTCAAGCTCACCTGCGAGTACTGCGTTGAAGATCGTTGTGCCGCCCAACCAGTTGCCAATTCCTTGACCGCTGTTGATACGGCTGACAAATGTGTATCTGCTTCTTGCCATTACTTCTTCACCACGTTAGAGGCGCCCTGCCTAGAGAAGTTTGTCCGCGAGATCGTTCCACCATCGTCGTGCGGATCACCTGCGATCGTGTTCATGATAGAGCCAACGTTATGTGTCGGAGCACGCATGTAACCGCTCTCATCAAGTCCCGGTGGAAGGTCGTGCATGCACTCGAAGGTGATTGTTACCTTGGTGCCCATTGGCGCTCGGGCGCCCCAGTCAGTTTCCCAGTTGAAGTCGATCCAGTTGAATGAGAGCTGCTTGATAACGCCTGCAAGGCCGCGACCCCTGTTGTGCTCAAATGATCTGACAATTGCGTTGTTCTCGGGTGACATGAAGCCCTTGATGCCTGAGTCGGCTGCATTGTCAATGAGACCTGAGACATTTAGATTACCTACAGCAGCAACTGTGTCTACAACAGATAAAACTGCATCTACAGCGGATGATATAGGATCAATGATAAGCGCAGCAGGTGAGAAGATGTGCCCAAGATCTGGTTGCAGGTCGTCGTGTGTGACTAAAATTCTCTCACCCGTTGAATTGTCACTCTCGCCGTCTCTCTTGATGGGTATAAACTGTGAAGGATCGATCACAGACACAACGTATCTTGTTTCTCTTGTGGGTGTATCTTCATCAGCAATGGCATTAATTGTGCCCCAGGGCGGGTCACGGAATGTTGATCTATCAGTACGAGGTTTTTGACGACTTAAAACGAAGACTTTAAGTGCTCTTCGCGCAGTGAACTTACCTATCAAATTTCCAGATGCATCAACTGTGTCATATGCACGCTCTCTTGGCTTTAGATAAGCAATTGTTGCTATAGGCACAAATCCTATATTTTGAGCTCCGTCAATATCAGATAGACCTGCTATCCCTTCAAGATTTGTAATTCCGGGATTATCAGGATTTTGAGAGAAAGCTGTCATCAACCCGTATCCCAAGGGATTGACAAATCCATTGACTAAGAAGTTTGATGCAACATTTGTCACAGTTGTGTTTAAAACATTACCAATATTTTCTCCTCCTAAGCCTGCGACAGCTGCTGCTGCACTCTTGACAGGCGAGCCGAAGAGAGAATAAAATGCGCGCATTCGATATTTGTCATAATAAAAAGATCCTGCAAGCAATGATGCAGGATTTGCAAGCGCACTTAAAAATGATTTTGTACTTTTTCCTGCATCAAAATTGCTCACATCTATTCCTTCGCTACCAATTCCGAAGAAACGTGCTAGATTAAAGCGTGAGTAGTTGCTCTTGACGACATCACCAACGCGCAGCCTTGTAATCGGGGTTGCTCCAATAACTTGGCTAAACGGCTGCTCAAATGTGGTGTCACCATTCTTGTTGTTATTTACTCTCTGACCTTTTGTGTACTTGGGATAGGTCGATGCAATTAGACGATTGACCTTGTACCACATCTCATCAAAGTCGTCACGGGAAGTCGCTGCAATCGTGAACTGTAGTGATATCGTGCGTGTGGTGGATGAGTACATCTGGATCGGATCAGCCCGCCCATATGCCTTGTAAGTGGTGTAGTTGGCTGCAAATGAGTCCGATAGCTGCTCCAGGAATGCATGAAAGGAGATGATCTCGTTTGTGCGAAGATCATGGAAGTAGAATGGGACGTACTCGGCATCGAGTTTATCCTCGATGATCTTGACAATGTCACCGGGAATGCGTGCCTTAGCACCTTTCAGTGTAGGATCTGTGTAAGTCTTATCGATTAACGATGATGCGAGCATGCCTCGGGCCGGGTTTTCGCCCGTCAGAAGGTTGCCCATCTGCAGAGATGCACGGACGACGTCGTCCGACAGCATGTAGAGACCGGGCAGGCTGCTTCCTCGCCAGCTTAGCGCAAGTGGTGAGCGTCCCGAGCCCTCTCTGCTCTTCGAGATGCGCGTGCCTGCTGTCACAGGTAGGTCGTCAACTTGCTCGATCCCGGCGGCTGTCTTTATATCCGAGCCAATCGTATCTGGGTCGAATGACTTGCCTGTCACCTGGAGGATGACGTCTCCGACTGTAGCAAAAGCGTTCATCATCTTGATGGCCTTGCTTCTGCTAAGATCGATGTAGTACTGTGGTGATAGGCTATCTGCAACGTCGCTAGGTACACGCATCTGCCTGATAGTGTCAACTGCAGACTTTGCAACTGCCTCCCAGAATCCAGGTGACGACGGCATCGCTCCGTAGTATTCTCCGATCTGTCGCGGCGTTCCACTTTTGCTTAGATCTTTACCTAGCATGACTCCCATGCCTGCGACAACAGCATCCTTATACTTGTTACGAGTTGGAACATATGTGACGCCCAAGATCATTCTGTGCATCGCATTCACTCTGCTGTAGATCGATCCGCCCATGAAGTAGGGTCCTAAACTCTTGAGCTCGCCTGATGACGTCTTGGCACCATCAGGTTCCTGGACAAGGTCGTCGTTGACCAGCTCTGCCAAGCGGTTGATCGCGAGAAGCGCCTTTGCTTGTGCCAGATTTGCATTACCTTTACGGGACGTGTCAGAGAAGGGTGTCTCAGACGTATAAGACGTCGTTGTCTGCTCAGAGTAGGGTGCATCTTCATCGGGTGGCTTGACCACACCACGGTCGGCGCGCATGGAGGCACCCGACGCTTGCTTGGGATAGCCCGGTGCGTTGGATGCCACCGTGTCGTCCAGTGTGATCGTGTCGTTGCCTCGCTTAGTGGCAAGCTGATTGGCGACGGTGCTGATACGACGAGCGTCGGGATTGATGCCCTGTGTGAAGAACTGCTCGATATCTTGAGGCTCGTTCTCGCCTTCAGGCATATTGTAACCTGCGGCTGATGCGATCAACCAGACACCTACGTTTCGCAACCTGTCATATGTGTATGCCTGGGATGTGGCGCTGTCATCTTTGTCGTAGTCACCGAAAGCCCGCTGTGCCGATTGCAGTGGTTGCTGGTCAATCTCTTCGATTGTTATGCGATTTGGTATTGCAACAGTTGACAGTGAGCCGGGTTCAACAGGAGGAGCAGCACGGTTATTATTGTCAAGTGTTTGCAGTACGCCTGTCTGCATCTTGCCGCTCTGTGTAGCTGTGTTGACTGGTGTGTCAATCTCTGGATTACCTGTCAAATCAAGGCGGCGTCCCGTGACTGCCGCAAGTAATCCGTCCCCGCTCAGATCAGGATTACCGCCCGTCTTGTCGAGGTAAGATGCAATGGGATAGTCAGTTGAGTCTTGAATACCGCTGTTAGATAGCTGCATCGCCTGGCCCAGCGTTGTGCCTGGCCTGACGAAGACACGCGATGCACCCTGCTGGCTAGGATCCTGTAGTTGATCGCCACGGTTAGATGTGGGTGCCTCGTCACCTTGAGGTGTAAGCTCATAGAGGTTGCCGCTCTGCTGCGTTAGGAATGAGACGTATGCTGCTGCAAGGCCGTCAAGTCCGAGGAGCGGATCAGTAGTGTTCGGATCGATCCCGAGGTCATCACCTTCATTGACAGCACTGACTGGTGCAGTGCTGGCGGGATCGGGAGACAGTGTGATGGATGATGCACTCGACCCGCGGGCGGCGAGAAAATCTCTAAGCGTTGCTCTTGTTTGCCTGCTTTCTGCCACGATCGATGATCTCCTCGATGATGCTGGTTAATGATGTCTCAATCTTACTTATCTCTGTCTCTGAGATCACGGGTGGCGTCGAGGGTGTGACGCGGTCGAGTTCCTTCTCAAATTGCTGTAGTGCTGCCTGTTCTTCAACTGTCAGATCTAAGAAATCTCTGATGTGCATTAGGCTATCCCACCGAAGACGCTAGGCTTGTTCATCATGATGTCGCGAAGGACGAGATCAGTCAGCTGACCCACGTCTAGCTCTATCCGGAGGGACGTCCCCACGCTCTGCAGTGAAGCTCGAACAGCGTCTGAGACTGCAGGTAAGTTGTTTCGCTGTGCGGTTGCGGGTGCAGTCACCGGCTCAGGTGGGGGTTTGGCGACGAGTGCATCCCGCTTATCAAGCGTGAAGGTCTTCTCATTCATTTCGCCAAAGTTTGCTGTGACAACTGTGCTGCCGCCCGGAGAGACATAGAGATCCTGGGCGGTTCCTCCGGAGGCGGCGGGTCCTCCGGCGGTGGCTACGGGTACTTCACCTGCGAGGGCGGCAGCCTTCATGAAGCCTGGATGGTTCTTCTCAAAATCTGTCGCAAGACGATCGGCTTCAGCTATTGCTAGTGTTACTGCTTGCAAGATGCCTGTGATCGCATCTCCAGTCAGCTTTGCGTTACTGAGGACGCCTACGAGGATTGTTGACATTGCTTTGACTTGCTGCCTAATCTGCTCAGTAAATTTCGGTGCAGTCTCAGAAGCAATTTTAGAAGCTGCATCATTGATGCTGTCCGAGATTTCTCTTGTGCGCTGTATGTAGATGTTAGACGTGTTCTCATACCTGTTGGCAGCACGCTGGGCTTGTTCTATCATATCACCTGCTGCCCTGTTCATTTCACCTGTGATCTTGACTCGTCCTTTGACGATCTCATCGAGCGCTATCTGACGCTCTGTTTCTGTCGTTCCTGAACTTTCGTAGAGAGCGGATGCATCTTCTTGCCTTTTTGTGAGATCATCAAGGTTTCGTGCTGATCCGTCCATGATGCCACGCAGGCCCTCCATTGTGATGCCCAGCTGCTGCGTGATCATCGTGCGATATGTCTGAGGTAGATCCTCAAACGTCTTTCCTGCTGCCATGAAACCATCGCGCAGGCGCTGGATGAACTGTGCAGGATCCTCAAACTTGAGGGTCATCATCTCAAGAGCGTCAAAATTTGTTCCCAATGCTGCGTTCAACTGGCCAACAGCACCTGCTGCGGACTCAAATGTGTTGAACTTCCCCATCACATTCTGGAGATCACTGATGCTCAAGTGAGCATCGTGCGCTGCAGCAGAGATCTTTGCCAAGTCTTCCGCTGATCTAAACCCGAATGTGTCAAAATTGTTTGACATCTTGATGACATCGCTGATGATGAGCTGGCTGCTATAGCCGAATGCTTTCTCACCGTATGTCGCTGCTTTGACGACTGAATTGAAGTAGTCTGTGCTTGCCTCTCCTGTATTGATGTAGTTCAAGCGCACAAGCTCTGTCGTCTGTGCCGATGTGATCCCAAATGCCTTAATAGCGGTGCTCATGCGCATCGTGTCGTCGACAACCGCCCGCGCGCTCTTTTCATCGTTAATGCGCTCTGAGAATGTCTTTGTCAGTGTCTCATCAGCCAAGAGTTCAGTCAGGGGACGCATAGCAGCTTCTGCACTACCAAAGACAACATCGATCGGGACGCCCTGTATCCGAAAGAAGCTATCAGGTATCATCTTATCGCCGTCTTTTAGAAAACCTGTTGAAAGCCCAAAGAACTTCCTAGCTGCAAACTGCCCTTTCTGGAATGCGTCGGCACCGGCGCCGATGCTGCCAATGACTTGCATTTGAGCTTCTGTTAGATCTTGACCGCCTACTTTAGCCAAGGCACCCAAGTTGCTGTAGTACGTCCTTGTGCGAGCAAGATTGTCTGCTTGATAGGATCCTATCTCTTCATTGAATGAACTGACATCTTTAGCATACAATGCGTAGAAGCGCGACGATCCACCGATCGCTTCAGAAATTGAGGTCACAAAGTCGTAACGATCTTCAGAGATACCTTCCAGTTCATCTCTAAATGAGATAAGTGTATCAATTGTCGCTGCTGTTGATTTTTGTAGAAATTCTGTGGCACCTTTTGAGTCTGTTATCGACGATCTTGCACCTGAAGACGCACTCCCAACGTCTCGATAAGATCTTGCTAAATCGGTGTTAAGGCCTACGCTTCTTATTACTTGAGCGTTTGCACTCGTCAACGATGTTGTCAGGTTTTTGTGTTCTTGTACTTGCTCTGCTGTAAGTTGAGCTGCACGCCCTTCTAGATAATTTCTATCTTTCAATAGCGCAACTTCTCTTGCAATCGTATTCGCAAGAGCAGTTTCTACTTCTAGAAGTCGTGCACGAGTTTCAACTGTAGGATCTGCCATACTTCACACTCTTACGTTTATGTATTCGTCTACTGCACTTTCATGAGAGGTGTATCAACGTCATCCATAGCAGACGTGTGTCTAGGTGTGTTGTACTTTATCAGACGATCTATGAACCAACGTCGATAACGAACAGGAAGGTGGTAGATTACGTCGTACGACATGCGCATGTGCATCCCGAGGATGAATGTCTCCTCGAGAATTATTTCACGGTGCTCAGGTCCTAGGCCAAAAAAAGGATGGGCCAATCGGTAGGCCCACCTCACTCTCTGCACTGCAGCTTGGGCATGTCATCTGCACATTCATGTCAATGCCAGGCTCATTCTTCTCAATGTAGCTGCGGAGAGCACGGCTGTCTCCAGCAGGCATGTTAGAAACAAATGTGCTGATCTTGTTCTTATCTGTGATGCCTTCAATTGAGATAATCTGGTGTGCGAGCTTAGTTGTCACTGGGTTCTCTGCTGCGTCGCCGAGGA
>Ga0214921_10001707_pt1 | contig 36973 bp, 56 predicted proteins | sample LL1505_MetaG_FD_177992 | JGI IMG/M metagenome (GOLD analysis project Ga0214921, IMG submission 177992) | Freshwater microbial communities from Lake Lanier, Atlanta, Georgia, United States - LL-1505 | ecosystem: Environmental > Aquatic > Freshwater > Lake | place: USA: Georgia | collected... | reverse complement strand
GAATCCTCATTAATACCCTCCTCCTGAGCGGCCTGATCAGGCCGCTGGCGGCGGTTGCTTCATCCCCCTGCGGCGGCCCAGCAGCAGTCCCATGCCGGAGCCGATCACGAACAGGGTGAGCAGCGCCAGGACCGAGGAGTACCAGGGCTGCAGATTGAGGAGGCCGAAGTTGCCCGTGTGCAGCTTCATCAGCCAGAAGGCCTCGATTCCCTGGGCCGATAGGGCGCCGTACAGGGAGCCGGAGAGCGCCGTGAGCAGCAGTGGCAGGGCTGCCAGGGGCACGAGGCTGCGGTGCACCCGGCGCATCAGGTGATGGTGCCTCACTCCTTATCCATTGCCTTGTGCAGATCCTGCATGTTGGCGCAGGGCATCCAGAGGGAGCCCATCGCAAAAGCCCCCTTGCACTTGAGTTCGGCGGCGCGTTTCTCCGCCTCCTGCTTGGTCTTGAACATGCCCTTCATGTGCGCCGCAGCGGGTGCGCTGACGAGCAGCGGAGCGAAGGTCGCCGCTACGAGGGCCGCCAGCAGAGCCCAACGGTTGGTCTGCTGGAAGGGGCCGGTGGAGTGCTGGGTCATTGAGATTGCGAGGGGATGGTCAGTGACAGAAAAGGGACTGCTGGTGTCACTTCTCCTTGGAGACGGCTTTCTCATAGACATCGAAGTTCTGGCAGGGCATCCAGTCCTTGCCCATTGCAAAGGCGCCGCTGCACTTGAGTTCCTTGGCTCGCTTTTCCGCAGCGGCCTTGCTCGGGAACATGTCGTTGGCCTGAGCGCGGGCGGCGCCGGGTGCCAGGGCAACGCCTGCCGAGAAGAGGACAGCCAGAGCGATGGGTTTCACGGAATTCCGGGAAGAAGTGCTGAATACCAGCTTAGAGTCTCCCCATAGCAGGAGAGTCAAGCCCATGGCAGCTGTTGGCATCAAGACCGGCATGAAGATCGGGGCGCTGGCCATCCGCAGTGGCCTGCCGGTCAAGACCCTGCGCTACTACGAAGACTTGGGTCTGCTGCCGGCGATCGGCCGCAGCGAAGGCGGGTACCGCCTCTTCGCCGAGGAGAGCCTGCAACGCCTGGAGTTCATCCGCCGGCTCAAGACCCTCGGGCTCAGCCTGGAGGAGATCCAGGACTGCCTGGCGGTGCACGATGCCGGTGAGCTGCCCTGCGGCGACATCCAGGTCCAGCTGGGGCGCCAGATCGAGCGGATCGATGGCCAGATCAAGGAGCTGCGGCAGCTCCGCAAGGAACTGCAGGGCCTGCTGGAGGGCTGGCAGAGCGATCCAGCCAAGGATGACGCGGTGATCTGCCCCAATCTTCACGTCTGAAGGCTGATCGTGACGTTCGGCCCATACGCAGCGAATGGGCACACCGATTCGATGAAGCCATGACCCGAATCCGTGTCCGACTCCCTGCTAAGTGCCCATGCTGAAGAAAGGCACAAGCAAGGGAGAGAACTGATGGGCCATCACCATGCCGCGTTGGACCAGAAACGTTCGGCGGCGCTCAGGCTCGCGGCCGCTGCAGGGCTGGGAGCGCTCGTTCTGTCGCTGGAGGCTCCAGCGCGCTCGGTGCCGCCCCAGGTGGTGGCCCAAGCCGGAAGCGGGATGGGAAGGGGACTAAGCGGTCCGGGGCGGATGGCCGCCCAGTCGATGGATCAGCACTTCATCGTGATGATGATTCCTCACCATGACGGGGCGATCGCCATGGCAGATCTTGCCCTCTCCCGCGCGCGCAGGCCCGAGATCAAGGAGCTGGCCCGCAGCATCAAGGCCAGCCAGAGCCAGGAGAACGCCCAGATGCGGACCTGGTACCGGCAGTGGTTTGGCGGCGATGTTCCCAGCTGGACGACCGGAGGAGCCATGGGTATGGGCGGCATGGGGATGGGCATGGGTGGTGGCATGAAGATGGGCGGCATGGGCATGGGGATGGGCGGCATGGGCATGGGTATGGGCACAAGCCTGGCCGCCCTGAAGAATGCCGCCGACTTCGATCGTGCCTTCATCGAGCAGATGATTCCGCACCACCGCATGGGCGTGATGATGGCCTCGATGGCCCAATCCAACAGCCAGCATCCGCAGCTGCGGGAGCTGCAGCAGGCCATGGTTCGGGTGCAGAGCCAGGAGATCGAACAGATGGCGCAGTGGTATCGCAGCTGGTACGGAACGTCCTGATGCCAGCCATGGATCCGTTCTTCATCCTCGACACTCCGAAATCCTTCGAGGAGGCCAGTGCCGCCCTCCAGGAGGCGGTGGTGAACCAGGGCTTCGGCGTGCTGGCCGTCCATGATCTGGGCAACACTCTGCGCAGCAAGGGCCTGCCGTTCCCGGAGCAGTGCCGCATCTTCGAGGTGTGCAACCCCCAGCAGGCCGCCGCGGTGCTCAGCACCACGATGGCGCTCAACATGGCTCTGCCCTGCCGGATCTCCGTCTACACCGAAGCCGGCCAGACCCGCCTCGGGATGATCCGCCCCGAGGCGATGCTTGCTGGCCTCTCGGCCGATCCCTCCCTGAAGGAGCTGGCACGAGCGGTGGAGGCCTCCACAACGGCGATCATCGAGGCCGCTGCGGCTTAGCTAGCGGCAGTATCTGAGCGGCTGCGAGACCAAGGAGTCTCTGGACGCTGAATTTCGGGCCAGCCGGCTGCGCTACAGGGTCTGGCAGGTGCCGGGTGGGATCACCCGCCCCTGGGACTACCGCCGGGGCCGCAGAGGCGCCGTGATCCCCGATGGCACCACAGGGGTGGTCACCGCTACCGCTGTAGGGAGATCGGCTCCTATGCCCGCGCCCAGGAACTGCTGCGCCAGGGGCACACCGATCTCGATGGCAACGGCAATGAGGAAGCCTGTGAATCATTGCGCTCACTGGGTTTCTGCAGGTACGGGAACAGGCACTCCAGCAGGCCACCGCCAGCTGAAAAGGGGCGTACTTTGAACTTGAGGGGAGGCCCGGAAGCCAACCCAGGTCCCACCCTCCAACAGAGTCCGGCCAGGGAGCACCCGAGCCGGTGCGCACAGCGGAGGTGCGCCAACGATGCGACACACAACAGGTGAACTCGATGACGCAGCGCGAGCGTCATCCCGTAGCCGCAGAGAGCGATACGCCAATTCTGATTCCCGCGTGTTGACACCCCGGGCAGCAGTACCCGGGTCGAGATCACAACCGAGAAGGTCAAGCCTTGAGCATCTCTTCTCCCAGACGTGATCTCCTTCCCTTCCCTGCCAGGCCCAAGACAGGTCATACGTGAACCACAGACACCCGACCGGCAGTCCTTGGTGTGAGGAGGTGACCGCCGCAACCGGTGCTAAGGCGCCCCCCACGGGGCGCCTTCCTGTTGGCGAGACAATCACCAGACCACACCAGCGCTCCTCTAACCTCCCCCCGATCGCACCTGCAGATCCGCCCCTTTGAGGCAACAGACTGGCCGTTGCTGTGGGCGCTGCTGGAGCCGGTGTTCCGAGCTGGTGAAACCTTCCCCCACGACCCGGCCATCAGCGAGGCCGAGGCCCAGCTGGCCTGGGTGGAGCAGAGCCAGGCGGTGATGGTGGGTGTGGATGCGGCCGGGGCCGTGGTGGGCACCTACTACCTGAGGCCCAACTCCCTCGCGCTCGGCGCCCATGTGGTCAATGCCGGCTATGTGGTTGCCGAGCAGACGCGGCGGCTGGGGATCGGCAGCCGCCTCTGCCAGCACTCCCTGCAGGCGGCCAGGCGGCTGGGGTTCCGGGCGATGCAGTTCAACCTGGTCGTGAGCACCAACACCGCCGGCATCCGCTGCTGGCAGCGCAACGGCTTTCAGGTGGTCGGCACCCTGCCGGGGGCATTCCGCCACAGGCGGCTGGGTTACGTCGATGCCCTAGTGATGGTCCAGGGCCTGGTGGAGGGGCCGAAGCCATGAAGGTGGTGCCGCTGCGGCTGCCCCCTGGCGCCGACCTGCGTCGGGCGCTGGAGGCCTGGATGGCCGAGCAGCAGGAGCAGGCCGGCTGTGTGATCAGCGCCGTCGGCAGCCTGTCGGTGGCCCAGCTGCGCTTCGCGGGGGCGACTGAGGAAATGACAATCCACGGCGATCTGGAGATCCTCAGCCTCTCCGGCACCCTGTCGCCCGATGGCGTCCACCTGCACATCGCCATCTCAGGCAGCAGCGGCGCTGTGATCGGCGGCCACCTCTGCGTGGGCTCGCTGGTGCGCACCACCGCGGAGCTGGTGATCGGTCTTCTGCCGGAGTGGCAGTTCAGCCGGAAGCTGGATCTGGACACCGGCTACGCCGAGCTGCAGATCAAGGCTCAGCCAGAGCGGTGATCGCCCGCAGGGTCCCCAGCAAATCCGGTAGTCGCTGCTGGCTGGCTTGATCCGGCGGCAGGAACGCAGGCAGTGCCTCCAGGAAGGCAGAGGTTTTCAACAGCTCAAGGAACTGAGCCGCCAGATCATTCCTCAACTCAAGCGGGCTGAGCCTGCATTCCTCCAGCAGCGAGGCACGTCCGTCGACGACGGCCATGAGGTCCTCCAGGTCGTGACTGAAGAGAAAATTGCCCTGACCGCGACCGCGAAAGGCCTCCAGCTTGGTGGCCAGGAACACAGGTGCGGTCACGATCCGAATCGCGCAGCCACTTGGCAGCTCTTGAAGCTGGGCGGTCTCCAGGGCGAGGGGATACCAACGGTTGGAGAAGCCCAGGATCTCGCCCTGGGTAGGCATCAGATCGAGAATGAGATCGTCTGTGCACCAGCGGCACAGGGGTGCCCCTTGTCGGCTGTCTTCCTGGAAGCCCCGCTGCCGCAACTGCCTCCCCAGCTGGTGGTAGTCAGACCTGGCGATCACGCTGCAGATCACATCCACATCCTGGGTGGGCCGGATCTCTGGCATCGCCGGATCCGTGATCAACACTCCGGCCACGGCGCCGCCGACAAACACCAGTTGCTCAAGCAGCGCCTCGCCCAACTGCTCAGCCGCCCGCTCCAGCAGGGAGACGTTGGGGTCGTTGGGGTTCATGGCTGCAGCCGCTCCTCCAGCAGGGCCAGCGCCAGGGCCTGTTCCCGGGCGCTGCCGCCGCGCACCGCATCGAACAGGGCCAGCAGTTCCCCCAGGGCCGGGTTGCGCTCTGCCGCCTCAGGGACGCTGGGATACAGCGGATGGAAGGAAATGCCGCGGGCCGTTCCCTTCTTCCACGGCCATACCGGCGGTGGGTCATGGCCCGGGCGGATCTGCTCGCTGAGGGGGGAGGCGGCGTAGCCGGTGGGAACACCGCGGCTGAGCCCGCCCTGGGTGGCCGGGAAGCAGTAGCGGGCCCCGTGCTGCACGAAGGATTTCAGGGCAGCGCGAACCACGGAGGGCTTGCCAGCCTCATCCTTGATCGCCAGCCTGGCGGCCACGGCACGCTCCACCGCCGCATGGGCCTCTGAGGCCGTCAGGCCCAGCTCGGCGCCGAGGGCCGCATAGGTGGGCGCCGGGCCTGACTCCAGGGCCAGACGCAAGAGCACCACCAGATCCTGCGGGCGCAGGACGAGCTGGGGATTGGAGGGTGAGCGGGCCACGGTCGCACCAGGTCATTCGGCATTCGCGAATAGCGAGTATAGAGCGTCCAGCCTGTCTGTCTCTGCGCGGCTTCAGGTTGGCGGAGCAGCCGGCGGCAGCAACCGCTCGATCGCCTCGGGAGGCACACCCACCTGCTGAGCGATCAGCAGCACCAGCTGCTCCAGCCGCTCGAGACGCTGTTCAAAGGCCAGGAGCTCAGCAGTGCCTGCCTTGGACGCGGTCTTGCCAGCACCGATAGGGCTCTTGCTGCCCTTGGTGGCCTTGCTGGGCAGGGCGCTGCGCAACGGTGGGCCATCCGGGTGGCTGAGCAGGGCATCCACCTGTTTCGCCGCCGGGCCCTTGCTGAGGCCCTTGATGCCGCGTGCCTTGCAGAGGCTCCAGAGGACAGCGACGGACAAGCGCTCCAGCTCCTCGCGGCTGGCCGGGGCGTCACCAGCCAGCAGCACGGCGGGCTGGTCGCTGGCTCGCCTGGGGTCACCAAGCTCCTCCTGCAGTCCGCGGTAGAGGCGGGCATCGGACTGGGCCAGGTCCCGCAACGTGGCCCGCAGGGTGTCAGTGAGTTGTCCCATCGGCCTTAACCTCCTGGGCCTGCTGGGCCGCTGGGCTGTCCACGATCTCCACCTTGGCGGGCACAGACAGTTCTGGCTGGTTCACGGGGCCGCCATGGCCATTGCCTCCCAGGCTGAGCGGCGGCAGATCCTTGGTCTTTTCGATGAACTCCTGACGCTTCTGATCCAGCTGCACCACACGCTCTTTGGTGTGGGTCCAGCGGTTGATGAAACGGATCACCGCCTGCACCAATCCACCAAGAAAGGAGCCACCCTGATAGGTCTTGCGGCCGAGTTTGTAGCGCCCAAACTCGTTGACAATGTCATCGCCAGCATCTTCCAGATCACCTGCAATCGCGGTGACGATTTCCAGCATCTGATAGATGTCAGTGCGCACAGAAGCCTCCCGTGCCGCAAGATCGAGCAGTCGCTGCTTGAGCTGTGCCGTTTCTTCCCGGGCCTTGGTGGCCAGGCTGCGATGCTGGCCGCGACTGCGCATGGAGCTCTTGTAGCAGTTGCGCAGCTCGAGGTAGACGCTGTTGAGATCTTCCCGACTCAGGGGCTCGGGATCAGGCGGAAAATCGGTTGTGGGGGGTAGAAAAACCATGCGGCTGGCCATTCAGAGACAATCCTGCCTCGTGCCGCACCCTGCCCCAGACCACATCGGCTCAGAGAACAATGCAGAAATTGCATACGCCTGCGGCGATGCCCTGCAGCACTGGGGCTTTGGCGCTGACGCCGGGAGCTGCGACGGCCAGCGGAGGTTCACAGACCCTCACAGCAACAACGCCAGCCCATACCGAATCCGCCTTGGTCCAGCCAGGTCGTGGCCCAGTGCACCTGGCGGCCGCTGCCGATAGGTGCATCCTCCACCAGCCAGTCCCTCCTGGAGAGCTGATCCTCCGGGAAGCGAAACGGGGAGGCGCCCCTGAGGTCTGGCGATCACGCCACCCGGTCTGCCCCGGCTTGCGCGCCGCGCAAGGGCTGAAGCGAGTCGCTCCACTGCGTTACGCGACCCCTGCGCCGCGCTGGCTTCACCGGGGCGCAGCGGTGGTGTCGTTCGCCATTCCTGCCATGGCTCGCCCTCTCTGCCCCGCTCAGCCAGGCCACGGGCCGATCGAGCGCCAGTGCCCGATCCGCTTTGTTTCCGTTCACCTGCTGGGCACCGCCGGCCAGCTGCTGCGGGTGCTCTTCCTCGATCGCGAGGGGCACATCTCCGCCCAGCCGCACTTCGTGCCCCGCGAGGTGGCGCTGATCCTGGCTGCCAACCAGCAGCGGGTGCTCGGTCCCTAGGCCGAGGTGCGGGTGCGCTGAGGGTTTCCTCGGGTCCTTGCCATGCCCAGCGTTCGATCACGTTGGGCCTCCACACCGCTGAATCCTGGAACTGCAGCCGCGCAGGCCTCTTCATGGTGCGGGGCGGCGTCAAGGATCGGAGCCATGCCCGCGGCTTGTTGACGTTGGTGCCGCATGACGCGGCACATCAGGCGAATGGCGCGGGTCCTTGACCCCGCCCCGCTTGGAGGTGGAGTCCTGCGCTGGTTCCGCCATGGCCACGCTTTGCCTTCCCGCTCACACCCCTGTTCACCTGCATGCCGCCCGCCGGCTGCAGTTCTCGGCCAGCAGCGATGGCTTGCTGCTCTGGCTTTCAGAGGAGTGCTGGTGCCGAGGGCTGATCCGGCTGGCAGCTCTGCTGGATGATCTGCTCACCGAGCGTCAGGCGGAGCAGCCTGAGCCGCCTGCTGATCCCGAGCTGGAGGCGCTGTTGCCCTTCTGAGGGCTGGGGGCTGCGGCCCCTTTTCGTTGATGCCAGGCCGTTGCGGTTTCCATGCCGAGCACGCTTCTGTTGGGCAGCTGCGGCGTCGCCGGCTCCTGCGGCGTCAGGGGAATGGTCCGCCAGTGGGCCGGCGCACACCCACCGCATCCCGTTGGCCAGCCCTCACGCCATGGCAAGGATCAGGCCCGGCGCCCCTTGAGGCCCTGCCTCGGCGGGGCGTCCTTGCCGCGGCGATCCGGCCGGCCGTTGGGGGTGGGGTTCTGTGCCGTCCCGCCAATGGCTGCCCTTGCTTCCCCGTCCCGCCGCCAGCCGCAGGCCTCTGCCCTGCCGGCTGCATCCCTTGCTGCGCGCAATGCCCTGGTGCTGCAGCACCTGCCACTGGCTGATGCCATCGCCTCCGTCATCGCCCGGCGCCTGTTTCCGCTGGTGGAGCGGGATGATCTGATCCAGGTGGCCCGAGAGGCCCTGCTGCGCTCGGTGCCGCGCTGCATGCCCGGCGAGCCGGCGGAGCCCTATCTGCGCCGCTGCATCACCGGGGCGCTGCAGCACCACCTGCGCGATCGGGTGCGGCTGGTGCGCATCTCCCGCCGGCAGCACGAGAAGGGCACCTGCCCGCTGGGCCACGTCAGCCTCGATGTCCAGGTGGAAGGCGAGAACTCCTTGCTTGATCAGCTGGAAGCTCCTGCAGCCGAGCTGGCCTCAGGCTTTGGCGCTGAGGAGCTGGCCTTGGAGCAGCTGGTCGAGCAGCTGCCTGCTGCCCAGGCCACCGCGTTGCGGCTCACCCTGCTGGAGGGTCTCTCGCTACGGGCCGCTGGGCTCAAGCTGGGCATCAGTGCCATGGCCGTGCAGCGTGCCCAGAAGAAGGCCATCGCAGCCCTGCGCCTGCAGCTGGTCGGCGGGGGCTGAGGGCCCTGAAGCTCCGGCCTGTTCCATTAGCGCAGGCCCTTGGGTTGGCGGTGGATCGGCCGCAGCACAGGCCGCAGCGACGGCGGGATTTGCAGTTGCTGTTCGGCCCAGTGGGCCGCCAGGGCTGCCAAGAGGCTGCTTCTGTCGCCGTGAATACGGAGCATGGCGTGAGCTGAAAATGCAGGCCACCAGCCTGATCTGACTGAGCCGCTGCCCCAGTGAAAAGGGTGACAACACCGCGCAACCAAAGGCACAGGAGCGACCATCGGAAGGAGCCGAGGCGTGTGCGCAGAGCCGCCAACCTCGCCAAGGCAATGCACCTGCATTACTTTGGTGTCAGGTTCAGCGGGCGGCCTGATGGCTCCTCTTTCCACTCCTGATGTTGCTGGCGCCTCCCTGGGCACCCCCCAGGACGAGGTGGAATCGGCGCTCACGGATCGCTATCAAACCACCGTGCCGCAACCGGTGCGGCGGGCTCTTGGTTTGCGCAAGCGCGACCGCATCCGCTACGCCTTCCGCGCCAACGGTGAGGTGGTGCTGGAACGGGTCAGCGCAGATTCAGACAACGACGACCCGGCACTGGCTCCCTTTCTGGCGCTGCTGGAGCAGGACATCGCCAACCATCCCGAGCGGCTGCAACCCATCAGCGCCGAGCTGGTTGAGCAGCTGCAGGATCTGGTGGGCGGCATCGAGGTTGATCTGGAGGCAGCCCTGCCAGACGACGCGTGATCAACGGATGGACGATCTATGCGCACCCCTTGTTTCTGGATCAGCTGGACGCGTTGATCGTTGAGGTGGAGGCGTTGCGCGCCAAGGATCCACAGGGCTATGGCAGCAAAAACGCCAGCAAACGCCTGGCGGCCATCACCCGCCTGATGCTCCAAGACATCCCCCAGGACCCCAGCCGCAAGGAGGTTCAGCAGGGATCAACCCTTGGCGCTGCGCATCGCCACTGGCGACGCGCCAAGTTCTTTCAGCAGTACCGCTTGTTCTTCCGGTTTCACACCCGCTCACGGCTGATCGTGTTGGGCTGGGTCAACGACACCGACACCAAGCGCGCCTATGGCAGCAAAAGCGATGCCTACCGGGTGTTCCAGTCGATGCTGGCCAGCGGCCATCCGCCCTACGACTGGGATCAGCTCTTGCAGGAAGCCACACAGGCCTCAGAACGCCTGCAGCAACTGACGCATCGACTGCCCTGAACTGACCCTGAAGCTGGCTGGCTCGGGGCCTCTCCAGTCTGAGGCCCTCCTGCGGTCGGGCCTCCGCTGGGATCGGTCCCGTCGCTGCGCCGCTCTCGGCGCCGATCGTCATGGCCACACGCTCTGCTGGCATCCCGGCTTCCGCGGAATCACCGTTCTGCCGGCCCGAGGAAGATCCGTTCCTGCTGCTGGAATCCACGCTCTGCTCCGTGCAGGAGATTCTGCTGCGGCGGCGCGGGCTGGCGCTGCGGCGCACCTGGATCGAGCAGCCCTATGGAGAAGAGGAGATCACCCTGCTCGAGGAGGAGGTGATTCCAGCAATCCAGCAGTGCCTGGCCCGCATCGATGAGCTCGATGAGCGGCTGCTGGCCGAGCAGGAGCTGCTGCGGCGCTCTCAGCTCGAGGCGCAGCGGCGGCTGATGCTGGCCTGAGGCCATCCCGGCCCGGCGGGCGTGATCAGCACGCCGCGCCGGGCCTCAGCTCAGCACGTACACATCGCCGCTGGTCTGATCCAGATACAGATCACCCGGCACAGATCCAGGCACGGATGTGGGTGCGCCACTGCCGGTGAACCAGCCGGTGCCGCGGTTGCCCTGGGGGCCACTGGGGCCTTCCACCCCCTGCAGGCCCTGGGGGCCGGGCTCTCCCTGCAGGCCTTGCGGTCCCTGCGGGCCGGCGATGCCCTGGGGGCCCTGGATCGAGCCACCATCCACCCAGGTGCTGCTGGTGGCGTCCCAGACGCGGAAGGAGTCATCCGCCTGCACGATGTAGGCATCGCCCTGGGCGGCATCGGCGGGCAGATCCGCCACGGTGGGCACATGCCCCTTGAAGGTGATGCCCAGACCTGGAGCACCCTGGATGCCCTGCAGGCCCTGGGGGCCTTCTGGACCGGCGACGCCCTGCAACCCGGTTGGTCCCTGCGGGCCTTGCACGCCCTGGGCGCCATCGGCACCGGGTTGGCCCTGTACCCCCTGGGGTCCCTGCGGGCCGGGATCACCGTGCGGACCCTTGAGCGAACCGGAGGGAATCCAGGCCATGGCAGAGCAGCGGCCCAAGGGCCAGAGAGAACACTCCCTATTGCCGTTGGTGAGTTGGGCTGAGTGCAGCTCAGTGCTGCAGCACCTGCCACCAGGAGCCGCGCAGCACCGTCACCGCGGTGCCGGCCACCTCTGAGCGAAAACGCAGGCTGAGGTTGCCGGCGTTGGAGCCGTTCTCCACCGTGCCGCTCACCTGGGCCCTGAGCACCGAACTGCCGGCGGAGCTGATGCCGATCAGGGGTGTGTCGTAGCTGCTGGCGGTGAGGTTGCGGAAGGTGGTGAGCGATTCACCGATCACCAGGTTGTGGAGCACCGCCTGCGGCCCACCGGGGCCAGAGAGGGTGGTCACCAGGCCGGTGTTGTTGGCGCCGCTGGAGAAGTAGAGCTCCGCCGCAAAGGAGAGCACCTGTTGCGCCGCCAGCGGTGTGGAGAACAGCGTGAGCCAGCTGGTGCTGGAGCTGGTGCTCAGCGCCGCCGGTAGCCGCGCCAGCCGCAGCATCGAGGGCCCCTTGAGGTTGGTGCTGTGGGTCCAGGGCATCAGCTCAGCTCCAGTTGGTAGAGATCACCGCTGCGGGTGTCGAGATAGAAGTCGCCCGCTTGGGCATCAGGCAGCACACCGGGTGGCCCATCGCCGCTCCACCAGCGGGTGCCGCCACCACTGCCCGGCGGGGTGGCCCAGAGGCCATCGGCCCGCAGGAAGCGGATGCTGGAGCCATCGCTGGCGGGTACGCCGCCACTGCTGGTGCCGCCACTCCATCGCTGCAGCTGCCACTGCTCGCGGCGGCGGCCATCAAACGGGTGGCCCAGCAGGCCACTGCCGGGGATCAGCGGTTGAATCGCACCCGGCGGCAGGGGTGGCGGTGGCGGCCAGATCGGGCAGCCCAGCAGATGCACTGCCAGCTCGGCGCTGATGCCGCTGCCGCTCAGTTCTGCCAAAACATGCCAGTCCTTGGCGCAGGCGTAGGCATGGCGCAGCCGTGGCAGGTTGTCGCCGCTTGGCCAGGGCCAGGTTTCAACGGTGCCGTCACCCCAATCCAGCGTCAGCGCCGTTGGCAGTGGTGGCCGGGCCTGGAGCAGCAGCAACACCGCGGTGCTGCCAGCTGGGTCCAGGGGCACAGGTGCATCCGGCAGCCAGGCCAACTCCAGCGGTGCAGCGGGAATGGGAGCGCGGCGGTAGCCCTGCTGCTCCCAGCGAGGCACCTCCACGGGAGGCACCCACACGCTCTCGCCCGGGCAGCCCAGGGGTGGCAGCAGGCGAATCAGCTGCGGGCTGGTTGCCGTGCTGCTCGCTTGGGAGGGCAGAAAGGAGCGCACGGAAGCGATCACCCCTCAGAGCAGTGGGTCGTCGAGCAGCAACGCCTCGTCTGTGGCGCTGGTCTCCAGCTCCCAATTAGGTGTCAACTCGGTTTCAGCGACGTCTGGGGTTGCGTCAACTGTGCTCAGCTCTGGCGTTGCTGCGGTCTGCGGTGCCTCGATCAGGGCTGCTTGGGCAGGTGGCATCGGCGTGATCTGAACACCGGTGGCGGCAGCGATCAGGGTCCAGCCCTGCTGCTGCCAGCCGCCTAGGTGCACTGGCCAGATGAAGCGCTCACCGCTGCCGTTGCTGATCCGCACCAGGCCGGCCGGCACGGTGGGATCCACCAGGTCGTGGCGGGTTGCGGCGGCGGGTGGCAGCTCGATCGCCGTGGGCTGCGCTGGCAGTGCCTCGGCTGCCGGTTCCTCTGCAGGGCTGGTGGAGCGTTTGCGGGCCATGGGCTCAGGCCGCGATGGTGGCCGTCAGGCCCGCGTGCATCCCCGCCGGGGTGGTCGGGGTCACGAGCGCCTTGGCAAAACACACCGCCGGCAGGTCGAGGTTGGGTAGATCCGCCGGTGCAATCTGGATGTCGTGCCCGGAGAGGAACGCCTCCACCCGGCCCCCTTCTGCCGGTAGGGCAACGCGGATGGCACTGATCCAGCTGCCGGTGGTGCCATCGCGCAGCACCGGTGCTAGCAGCAGCTCCACCTCCACCGCGGCAGGCGCGCCGGGATGGGAGGCCACCAGCGAGAAGCGGGAGGCTGCATCGAGCTTGGTGTTGAGCAGCACCTCCTCACCGGAGAGGAAGGTGTGCTCGCTGTTGCGGATGGCGCTGCGGTTGGTCCAGCCCACCAGGGTGGTCTCCGCATCGATCAAGGGGTTGCCGTTTGTGAGGGCCATGGCTCAGGCAGCGGGGGTGATGTTGAACAGTCGGCCGGCGGCGCGGGGCTGCAGCACGGCAAAGCCGACGTACCAATCGACGCGGGTGCGGAACACCGGGGCATCGGGCACCTCGCCCAGGTCCCGCACCGAGATGCCGTAGCGCCCCTGGAACGGACCTTGCAGACCGGTCACGCCCTGATCGCCAAAGGTGCAGCAGTAGATCGAGCTGGTGCCGCCCGCCTCGTCGTAGCCCATCACCTCGACGCCCTGGGCATCGCGGTCCACCGTCAAGATGTCGCAGTCCTGGTAGCGGTGCACCGTCATCCCGTAGGAGTTGGTGCTGGTCTGGTACACACCACCGCCGATGGAGGCGCGGGCGAGGGCATTTAGCTGGCGGCGCATCGCCTTGCTCATCACCAGCACCTTGCTGCCGCCGTAGGCATTCACCGAATCGATCAGCTCATCAAGCCGATCGAAGTTCAGCGGTGCACCGGGGATGGCACCGGTGGCGTTGTTGATCGCCATTGGGTTGCCGGGCGGCAGGCGCTTGCTCAAGCCGTCGAAGGCGCGGGGGTTGCTGGCGGTGTCGCCGTTGATCACGGTCGCCTCCAGCGTCAACCGCATCGAGCGCACCTTCATCTCGATCTGGCTGGCGCGGGCCTCCGGGCCCATCAGGTCCACGATCGAGCGGTCCACATCCACGTCACCACCAAAGAGGTGCACCGCTTCTGCGCGCTGATCCACCACGCCGTAGCTCTGGGTGTAGCCCTCGTTCACGGCGCGGAAGCCCACCGAGGGCAGTTCCTGCTCGGCGGAATAGAAGAGGCCGCTGCCGGCGATGTTCATGAACGGCAGCCGGGCGAGCAGTTCGCCCTCCGAGAAGGTCTTGAGCACAGCGAGGTGCTCAAGCCGGTGCTCGTATTTGGCTGCCTCGATCAGGGTGAGGCCCATGGCACAGGTGGGGCCAGGCCCCAGTGATGTCAGGGGCTATTGCCGAGCCGTTTCGGCACGGTGACTCCGCAGGGGTCCGATCAGAGAAATAAATAGTTCTGGCTAGAATTTAGCGAGTTCCAATAAAATCATGCCCGACTCGCGAGATTTTCTAAAAAAGTTTCTTTCTGAGAGCCCTTTGAAAGATGCGGTGGACAACATCAGGACGATGGAGCGAATAAGCGCAGGTTTCAGCTCGCCTCTCGCAGGTGTGGCCTCGCAGCCCGCTCGAATTGATATCGAAGCTTTGAGGCCACCCAGGATTCCAACGCCCCAGGAGGCAAATTCTTATCAGTCCTCCGAAGCGATCGTTGAAAGCATGGCAGCAACAGTTGCCCTGTGGAGAAAGGAATTAGATGCCACGGCCGACGAATCTTCGAAAAAATATCAGCCCGCCGTAATAGCGTTTTTGCCGAACGGACAGATCGTGCAAGTTCGGCGGATGACCGCCGAAAGCTTTCATTGTGTCAGGATTGAGGGCACGCTTGGATTTGACGGCACTGTTTGCATGTTTCTTGCTCACCAGGCATCCATTCAGCTTCTTTGCACCACTGTCGAAATAACAGAGGAGAAGCCGAAGCGAACAATCGGCTTTGTTACCAACGAAAAGCAGCAGGATCTCTAGTCCGATCACATCGTCGGCGTGAGGGCGTAAGCCGTCGGCAACAGCGGGTATCTGTGCTGCTGTCATGACGACAACGCCCACAACGGCTATCCACGCGACTACCCCTGCTGCCGTCGCGCCTGGTGACCAGGCGCCGTTCAGCGCTGAGCGCTGGCGTCAGTTCTGGGACCACTGGAAGGCTCAGCCTCAGCAACTGGACGGCATCGAGCAGTTGCGGCTGGCGGTCATGGCGGCCGATCCACAGGTCCTCACCGAGACAGCCCCCTGGCGGCAGACCTTCTCCTCGGCGCCGCCGGCCCCGGCCCATGCCAATCCGCTGCCGGTGGCCTGGGAGAACCAGAACGACAACGCTTCAGGCACTGGCTACCGCGAGTGCTTCTCCAGCAGCTGCGCCATGCTCGCCCGCTTCTGGGGCAAGGTCAGTGGCGATGACGCCTACAACGTCATCCGTGCCCGCTATGGCGACACCACCTCGGCAGAAGCTCAGTTGGCGGCGTTGCGATCCCTGGGGCTGACCGCCCACTTCGCCACCAACGGCCAGCGCGCAACGCTGGAGGAACAGATCAACCTGGGGCGACCGGTCGCAGTGGGCTGGCTGCACCACGGCCCCGCTTCTGCACCCAGCGGCGGCGGTCACTGGAGCGTGGTGATCGGTTTCACCGAGACAGTCGCCATCCACAACGACCCCAACGGTGAGGCCGACCTGGTCCATGGCGGCTACACCGCCAACACCAATGGAGCAGGGCAGCACTACAGCTGGAAGAACTGGCTGCCGCGCTGGCAGGCCGATGGCCCCGGCACCGGCTGGCTGCTCACCTGCCATCCCTGACCCCAAGGAGCACAGCCATGGCTGGTGGGGAAGGATTTGATCGCGAGCGCTTCCTATTGCGGGCAGTGGCTGGGGTGTTCATCGCCCAGTTCGCGCTCTATGCCGCTGGCCTGGGCGGTTGCTTTTGGCTTGGTATGCAGCGGCGGCTTGGCCCGGTGTGCAGCAGCTACGCCGAGAACCTGCAGCAGACCTTTGAGGCGGCGGTTGGAACCAGCCTGGCCTTGCTCGGTGGCGGCAGCATCGTCAGTGCCCGGCGCCGCGATCCAGACAACTGAACCAGTCTGGCCGCAGCGCTGAGAACGGCTTCAGGACGTTCAAGGCTGGGGATGGGCCTCTGGCCGCTCCAGGTAGCTGGCGGCCCACACCGCCGGAGCGATGCCATGGGGCACCAGGCGCCGGTAGGGCTCGCTGCTCAGCAGTTCTTGCACAGCTTCTGCCAGTAGGGCGGTGGAGCGACTCTCCGGCAAGCGATGGCTCAGGGCCTGCTGAACGCGCAGCAGATACCAGGCGCTGCCCTCCAGCCCCGCCGTGAAACGCTCCCAGCCACCAGGGTGGCTGCGGGCATCGAGCACCAGGTCGCGGGCGTTGTGGGCCTTGTCGGCTGCCGTCACCAGCAAAGAGGTCTGCGGCTTCTCCTCCAGCGAGGCGAGATAGCGGGTCTTGCGCAGCAGCCAGGGTTCCTTTTCGGCGCCGGGCTCCACGGGGCCAGCTGTGTCGGTGCAGTCCACCACGATCGCGGCCACCTCCTCGCCAAAGCGTGCGGCAATCGAGGCCTGGCTCTGACCCGCATCCTCTATGGCGTCGTGCAGCAGAGCCGCAATCGCCTGGTTTTCGCTGCCGCCGTCTTCCCACACCAGAGCACTCACGGCAATGAGGTGGGCGATGTAGGGAACCGGCTTGCCCTTGCGACGCTGACCGCGGTGCAGCTCAGCGGCCCAGCCCAGGGCATCGGTGTAGCGCTGGCTGTAGGCGTTCTCAGGAGCCGTCATCGCCACGTTCTACAGCCGGTGTTGCGGCTGCTGTCTCAACCAGGCCCCGGCAGCCGTCCGGCCATGGGGTCGGCTAGGAAGCACCAGCACTGCCCCGGAGCGCAGGGCTTCGCCCTGCTCGCCCCGCCCTGGCAAGGGCTGACGCGAGTCGGCTACGCCGACCCTTGCCACGGCGTGTCGTCCGGGGCGATGGGACAGGTGTTCCTCGCCTCTATCCCATGGCCTCCTCTGCTCCTCTGGCCTGTCCGATCCGTCAGCTGGTGCTGCACAGCTATCCAGCTGGGCTCAAGGTCGCTGCTGCTGAGCGCGTCACGGTCTTCTATGGCCGCCGCGGCAAGCCCGTGAAGAAGCCGCGTTTCATTCCAGCTGAGCTGGCCCATCAGCTGGCCCGCAAGCTGGCCGCCAAGCGCCTCGGCACCGTCTCGGTGCTTTGAGGCTGCGGCCTCCTGGCCCGGCCTTGCCGGGCCTTTTTGCTTGCTCTTCACTGCGCAGCGGCGTACGCCAGCGTCTGCTCCAAGGACGCTCGCCACTGGCCGGGCGTGAACTGATGCTGATGGCCATGACCAGGCAGCAGCCAGGCCACATCGAGATCCAGCAGCCGCTCGACGGAGCGCAGCTGCGCACTCCAGTTCCACCAGCAATACGTCTTGGAAGCCACGATCGCTTGATGCGCCGGGTTCCACCAGAGGTGATCGCCGCTGAACAGCACCTGTTCGCACCCTCCAAGCACCGCCACCATCGAGCCAGCTGTGTGACCAGGAGTGGGGATCAACTGCAGGTCCGCATCCAGGTGCAGGGCATCGCTGCCGCTCAGCTGATGCTCGGCCTGGGGGGCGGCATCGGCGTCGGCCGCGTGGATCCAGCGTTCGGCTCCGAATGCCCGGGCCCAGCGCGAGTGATCGGCCACGTCATCGCGGTGCGTCAGCACGATGCGCTGCAGACCGCCCAAATCCTTGATGCGCCGGGCGAGGAGTGCACTCCAGCGCGGCACATCAATCAGCACGTTGCCGTCAGGTCGCACCACCAACCAGCTGCTGGCACCAAAGCTGCGCCGTGATGCCCAACCGCAGTAGTAGACGTCCCCAGCTGCATGGCGCGTGATCAGAACCGGAAAGCCATCCATGGGCATCTGAGCCAACAGTTCACGGCTGGTTCCGATCGCAGCCACCGGGCAGGCCTGCAAGGCAAGCAGTGCCTGCCGCAGTTCGGCAGCGCCATCCGGTTGGCGCTGCACCCGCGAACTGCTGCCGGTCGGGGCGTAGTGCAGCGGATCGAACTGCCAGCAGGTGCCGCAGTCGATGCAGGTGCTGTCGACATAGAAGGGCCCAGGAACGTTGGCAGCCAACCGCTGTTCTTGCCTGGCCATCGCTTGCTGTCTGGGGCGACCCCCTTGGTGATGGCACCGTAGGAACGGCCGGCAGAAGCGTTCAGTGCCGGGCCATGCGGCCATTGCTGACAAAGCCAGCCCGGTAGAGCTCACTGGCGCTCATCGCCTGCGGATTGATCACCTCCCCAAAACCGCTGGAGCCAAGGCTGCCGGCTGCAGTGCCCGCGGGCAAAGCGCCCGTGCCCATGGCGCCGCGCTGCTGGAAGAGAAAGCCATACACGGGGTGGATGCGCAGCTGATCGAGGTAGTCGGCTGTGGTCATCGGCCGGCCGTCGTCGCCGAGCAGTGGCTGGCCATGGCCGTCGAGGGGTTCGAGCACATCGCCGCCGTCTTTGCCATTGCCCAGCCGGAAGCAGTCCCACAGCATGGAGCGGAACACCTGAAAGAAGGTGCCGCGCCCGTCGCCGCCGGTGCGGCCCTCAGCTTCTGAGAAGGCCCGCTCCAGCAGTCGCTCCTTGCGCAGCTCCTGCACCCGCTCATGGGCAGCGTCGCGTTCAGCACTGACGGCGGCCACCCGTTTGGCGGCGGCCTCCTCCATCTGGCGCTCCCGCAGCTCCAGCTGCTGCTCGAGGTGCTGCTTTTGGCGTTCGGCCTCCTGCAGACGGGCGTACTCCTCGGGATTGATCTCCGAGAAGCGGGTCAGCTGCTGCCGCAGCCCGCGCAGCTCCTTTTCAAGGTTGTTGCTGCGGCGGCGCTCGGCCTTGAGGGCCTCGCTGAGGCCATCGCCGCTGGATCCCTGGGTGGATTCATTGGCAGTGGTTGCCGCATCCGAGCCGGTGCTGTGCTCGGCCTGCGTGCTGTCCTGCTCGCTGGTCTCAGGGCCCTGGAGGTCCAGGAGTTCGTTGCCATCACCTCCGCTGCGGGTGGTGCTGGTGATGGGGGTTGCGGAAGCAGTGGCCATGACCCGTCTCGGCTGTCAGTGGATCGGCAGCCCATCGCGGCGCTGCCATCCCCTGTTGCCGAGGCAGAAATCAGATGAGTCGATTTGGCTTGAGCGTCCCGAACACCCGCTCGCCGATCAGCGGCTGCACCATGGCACCGATGCCGCCGGAGCCGTAGTGGGCGCCGAACTCCAGCACCACAAAGGCGGTGTGCTGGGCATAGGGATCCACATCAGCAGCGCCCGCAGCGTTGAGCAGGCTGAGATCGCCCAGCCAGATCAATCCCTCACACGGCGCCACCACGGTGCTGCCAGTGGTGGCCACGCGGCGGCCGTTCTGCTGCCAGCTCAAGGTGCTGCTCAGCCAGATGGCGCCTGGATGGGGCGGCAGGCGGTCGGCACGGCAGATCATGCCGCTGTAGGTGAAGTCGCCTGTGTCGACCCCGGGGCCGTTCTCCTTGGCCGAGATGTAGCGCTGCCGGCTCAAGAAGCACTCGAGCACGTGCGCCGCCACCACCGCTGAGGTGGTGTCCCCTGGGATGGCGTTCTCCGCCAGCAGCAGGCGTGCATTGGCGAACGGCTGCAGCGGCGTTGCTGGCCAGGTCCCTGCTGCCTGCGGATGTTGGCCGCTGGTGAAACGTCTGGGGCTGGTGGTCACCGCTCAACCCCGCAGCATCGGCGTGGTTCCCAGCAGCCCTGCGGCCTCGGCGGTGAACTGCATCCAGCTGTTGAGCGCAGGCAGGAGCAACAGCAGCTGCTCGGCGTAGCGGCGCCGCTGGCGCAGCAGGGCCATCGCGGGCGAACTGGGGCTGGCGTAAGTGGTCTCGCTTTCTTCGCGCAGCAGCGCTGTGTCGTAGGCGATCACATCTGCTTTCTGCAGGGGTGCATCACCAGCTGCGGCCACCGAGCCGGCAATCGGTCCCGAGTGGCTGCGCTTCTGGATCGCCTGCTCCTGCTCGCAGCCACCATTCAGCAGCTGTTGATCGATTAGGGCCACCGCATCCAGCAGGGCCCGGGCACTCAACACCCCGGCCGGGTGTTGGCGCAGCAGATCTGCCATCGCCCGGCCGATGGCATCCAGGCAGGGAACGGTGGCGGGCAGCGCCAGGCATTGGCGAATGGCCTCTTGGTCTTGCTGTTGCCACGTCCCACCACTTGAGGGGCTCAATGCATTGCTGCTGATGGTCATGCAGAAGCCGGCGCCACACCGGCCAAATCCCCCAGCCATTGCCGCAGAGCCTGCTCGCTGACGATGCCGCGCTCATGCAGCTGCAGAATTTCAGCAACGGTGGGTTGCGGCTTGGATGCTGGGGCCAACGGGCTGATCTCAACCAGCAACGCCGGACCCTGCTGCACGGGAACTGGTTCACCGGTGATTGCGCACCAGTGCTGCAGCAGAGAGGAGAACATCGAGGCCTTCTGGATCGCCTGGCTCTGCAGCAGCGCATAGGCCTGGGATGCCGCCAGAGAGATCTCGGTGGCGGTGCGTGGCGCCCCTTGGGCGCCTGATGGGATCAGGGCGTCACGACGCATGCCCTGGTCGAGGGATTCCAGCCAAGCGCGGTGCTCGGCCAGGGAGCGGGCCTGGATTTCCACGAACTGGAAGCTGGCCCCGTCGGGCAGATCGATCACGCTGTTGGGGCCCAGCACCACCGGCTCGCTGGTGCCACTGCCCATGGGGCCGACGACCCCTGTACGTACACCCACCGGCAGGGCTGTTCGGTACAGCAGCTCCTGGTAGTCGCTCTGGCAGCGGAAGTGGTTGAGGTACTGATGCGCCAGACCCAGATGAGGCAGATCGCCCTCGCCAAAGGCAGCGCCATCACTGGCGTACCAAATCAACGGCAGCTGGCTGATGCCCCGGTAGTACTGCAATCTCGTGCGTTGCGGTCGCCAGCCTGATGGGGCCTGCGGGTCCGCCACCAGCTCGATGGTCTCGATGCTCATCCCCTCGCCATCGAGGGCAAAGGAGCCGTAGAGCCACGGATGCTGTGGTCGATCCGCCTCCAGGGGCGCGTCCTGGGCCTTGGGGTTCGGCAGCCGGAAGCTGACCGCATCCGGCAGGGACTGGGGGCCTGGCAGGTGCCAGTTCAGGACGTCGCGCCGCTCCAGAAGAGCAAGACGCGGCAGCGAGAGGCGATCGCCACGGCGTAGCGCCTGCTGGCGGTCGCCCTCACTGGGCCAAAGGTGCTGCGGTGGCAGCACGCCGATCAGTGCTGCCCCATCGCGGAGCACCAGCACGTCGGCCCGTTCGAGGAACACGCCAAGGTCGGTGCCGCGTCCATCCACATCACTGATCACCGCCTGCAGCGATGCCGGCAGCTCACGCCAGTGGCTGGAGGCCAGCATCCCCGCGAAGGTACGCAGGGCATCGCGAAAGAAGCCGGAAGGCAGAGCCGCCTCCAGCCGTCGTCGGTAGGCGATCTCTGGCTCCCGTTCACCCCGGGGGAGGTAGAGCTCCTTGCGTCCTGCGAGGAGGTCCCAGCAGTCCTGGATCAGGTCCAGGCGGGGGAGCAGTGCCCCCAGCGTGGGGTGAAGAGGCCATAGGGGCGGTTCTGGTGCGGTCGCAGGCGGCACAGCGATAGTCGGCGCTGCCTGCTTTTGCCGGCGTGGCAATAAATCGATAGAAAGCTGGTTCTCAGATCCGTCGATGACTCCTACGGTTTACGGAGGGTCCACCGGAAAGCACTGTCATCAGAACCATGCAGTGCCCATGAAGAACTTGGAAAGACTGTTTACCAGACAGAGACGAGAGCCATTGGCGTAGTTATCTGAAACCGTCTAAAATGAAGCTTGATCCACCATAGAACAACTGCCAGTACATCAAATAGAGCAACATGAAAATAAAAAACATCGGCATCAAGGGTTTTCGGGGCTATGCTGATCATGTCCAGATTGAGTCTTCCGATTTGTTAGTCCTTGTGGGCAAGAACGACGTAGGAAAGTCTACGATCCTGGAGGCGTTGGACATTTTCTTTAATGAAGGGAAAGGCTGTGTAAAACTTGACAGGGAGGATATTAGCAAGAGCAATTTGGCGGCTGGAGACGAAGACATCGAGATCTGGGTTGAGTTTGAGGAACTACCAAGCTCAATAATAATTGACGCAACTAACCAGACAACGCTTTCGGATGAGTACCTAACCACTTCGCAAGGAACTCTCAAGCTAATTAAAAGGTACCCAAAAGCTGGCAAAGAAAAGGTTTTTATCAGGGCCAATCACCCGACCGCGAGAGGCTGCGCTGACTTGCTTTTAAAGAAGCAGGCGGAGTTGAAGGAACTTCTTAATGAGCTCTCGATTGACTGCAATGACAAGACAAAGAACTCGGAGATTCGAAAGTCCATCTGGGGCGCCCATAAAACCCTGAGGCTTCAGGAAATCGATATCGAAGTCGGGAAGATTGATGCGAAAAATATCTGGGATCAGTTGAAATCATATATGCCGCTTTACTCCTTGTTCCAAGCCGACCGAAAAAATAGCGATAGTGACAACGAAGTCCAAGACCCAATGCGCTTGGCAGTGAAGGAAATTCTGTGCGACCCCTGCATCCAGGCTGAACTTGGCAGAATCGCAAATACCGTTAAAAATCGCCTTGATCAGGTTGCTGCCCAGACATTGTTGAAGCTCAATGAACTAAACCCTGCAGTTGCGTCATCGCTGAACCCTCAAATCCCAGATTCCTCATCACTTAAGTGGTCTGATGTATTCAAGAGCGTAGCCATAACCGGAGACAACGATATTCCGATTAACAAGCGGGGTAGTGGAGTCAAGCGATTGGTTCTAATCAGTTTCTTTCGAGCCGAAGCTGAGCGCCGACAGCGCGAGGCATCGCTCCCCAGTGTCGTATACGCAATAGAAGAGCCAGAGACGTCACAACATCCAGACCTTCAGCGGGCACTGATTCAGTCGCTGATTTCATTGTCTCAGGTGAGTCATACGCAAATCATGCTCACTACACATAGCCCAGAAGTCGTCAAACAGCTTAAATTTGAAAACCTGCTGTTGATTGGTGGACAGGCGGCGTCAGACATAAAACGTGTGGTCGCAAGAGAGCTTCCATACCCCAGTCTAAATGAAGTAAATTTTGCCGCGTTCGATGAATCATCATTTGAATATCATAACGAGCTATATGGCTACATCGAGGAGCAAGGCCTGTTGACTGCTTACCGGGCGGGTAAAACAACCATGCGCTACAACCAGTCAAGTCGAGATGGCAGGACTATCCAAAAGGAAGTGGTGTTAACAGAATACATCCGACATCAAATTCATCACCCCGAAAACACTCATAACCGAAGGTTTAACGATGCAGAGCTAAGGCAGTCAATTGAAGACATGCGCGACTTTATTCAGGCGAACCCATGAACTAGCGCATGGCGTCCAATGGCACGTTGCGCCAAAATTTGACCCGCTTCACACTTTTGCGGTCTAAAAAATGTTCTTCGTTTAAGATGCCACTGGACATTTCACCCTCCCCTCTATCTCAAGGGTATCTCTAACCCCAAAGATTCCTCAACCTGACCAACCGCAATCGTGACCACCCGCACCGAGCAAGCCGAAGAGATCTCTAACCAGCGCTCGACGCTCAGCCCCAGTTGTGCTGGGATCTGATTGGCTGGAACGCCCTGACGCAGGAGCTTCTGCCCGCGGGCATGCAATTCGCGCCAGCGGCCCGGCACCGAGATCAGAAAGCCCTTGTCACGCAGGTAATGAGTGATCTCGCCGTTCACAAAGGGCCTGGCGTAGGCGATGAAATGGTTGGGGCTGCGGCCCGGGCGGTGGATGTCGTAGCGGCGTGAGGCTTTGATCAACCCGATCGCCGCCAGCTGCTCCAGATCTTCCTTGGGATGACCAGTGCGGCGGGCGTAGTTGGCGGCCACCTTCGCGGCAAAGGGCAGGTGCTCCACCACCAGGGCATCAGCGGCGGCGTGGGGTGAGCGCAATGGCCCGCGAGCACGTCCTGATGTCGTCACGCGAGCGGTGGCCTGCTGGGGCCTGGGGCGGTGGGCGTGTGGTGGGGGGCTCATCAAAAACAGGGGGGATGCCCCTCAGCGGGAAAACAGCAGCGGCCGTGGCGTGGCCTTGCCCTGGCTGCGCCAGTGCTGGCTCTGCAGCCAGATCACGCCCTGGCAGAAGGCATCCACCAGGTCGTCATGGGCCCCGTTGGGAAAACCCAGCAACTCGCTGATCAGGGCCTCGTTGCCGCTGCGAAACGCCAGCTGGCCGGCCTCCAGCAACGGGGCCACGGCATGGGCGCGGCTCACCTTGCTGCCGTTGGGCCGCACAGCAATCAGGCCAGGGATCTGGCGCTGCAGCAACTGGCAGACGGCTGGGCCATTGGCGGCGTCCTCGATCAGCACGGCATCAGGGCTCAGGCCCTTGCCCAGAGACGCCAAGGTCTGAGCGAGGAAGTTGATCACCCCCGGCAGGTCGAGCCGGTGGTGCTGGCTGCAGATCACCTCGATCCGGTGTTTGTCGTCTCTCTGCGGTTCGGCCGGTGAGCTCGCGCGGGCAGCACTGGGGTGGAGCTGTTCACCCCGTGCCAGGGCCTGGGCCAACGGGTGGCGGGCCTCCTGATCCGGCAGTAGGCCGAGGAGGCAGAAGCCGCAGTAGTCGTTCTCCGCTCCCCCCTTGAAACTCAGATCGCAACTGAGCACCACCGCCGCAAAGGGGCGTTGCGCCGCCCGGCCGTCTGGAGAAACGGTGCCCGCAATGGTGCGGATCCAGTCGCGTTGAAACAGCAGACCCTCCGCCGGTGAGGGGCGCTGCTGGTACAGCGCGTTCCACCAGTAACTGCCGGCGCGGATGCGGATCTGCTCCAGCTCCAGCAGGGGAAACCGCTCGGGGCAGAGCGGCTCACCGGGCTTGCGCCAGTCCGGCTCGATGGTGCAGCTGGCCGGGAACTTGATCTGCTGCTGGGGCGGTTCCGCAATCGCCGGCAGGTTAAGCACCTGCCACTGCTGCGGAGCGTCGCCGCTCTCCTGCTCCAGCAGCCAGCCGATCAAATCGTCCTGGTGCCAGCGGGTCAGCACCACCACCTGGGCCGCGCCTGAAAAGCCCCATCGCGAGCGCCCATGTGGTGCCGGTTCAGCGCGGGTGAGCCAGACGGACTGGAACCACTCGATCAGCTTCTGGCGTTGGCCGGCGGAGTTGGCATCTTCTGGACCCTTGTAGGGGTCATCGATGATCCCCAGCGCGTAGCCCTTGCCGGTGAACGGCCCGCGCACGCCGGCGGCGATGCAGCCACCGCGCTCGGGGGTGAGCCAGTTGCCAACGGCGGTGGAGTCCTTGGAGAGGGGATGGCCGACAGCGCGGTAGTAATGCCGTGCCTCACGGCTATGGGCGTAGGCCAGCTCGGCCGAATAGGAGGCGATGGCGCAGAACCGCGTGGGGTAGCGGCTCACCCAGTAGGCCGGGAACAGCTTGGAGACGAGCAGTGATTTGCCCAGCCGCGGGGGGCAGCAAACGATCAAGCGGTTGAGCTCGCCATCAGCCACGCGCTGCAGCAGGGCAATCAGGCGTTCGGCCCAGGTGTGGAAGGCGTAGCCGGGATAAGCGGCCACGATGAAATCACGGAAGGCCTGCGGGGCCTGGGGTCCGTTCTGCTGGCGGCCTGGATCGGGAGCACCAAGCAGGCCGGCATCTCCCCAAAGGTCGAAGGCTGGATCCAGCAGCAAACCCGCCATCAGCTTTTCGCCTCGGGGGGCTTGATCGGTGCCCGCAGCAGACCGCCGATCTCAGCAATCACCCGGAAGGCGCCGACGGCGGCGTTGAACTGCTCGGCGTCCATCGCCCGGCGGGCACAGTCGTTCAGCGCAAAGATCTGCTCAGCCTGGTGGCGGCGCCGGTCGGAGATCAGCTCCTCCACCATCCGCTGCCGCGCCAGGGCCAGGTAGCGGCTGATCGTTTTGATGTTGGTGATTCCCCAGTTCTGGGCTGCTTTTTCCCTGATCTGTGCCAATGGCAGCCGCTGGGCGATCCACAGCTGCGCCTCAGCAATACGCGTCTCTACCTCCATATGGGTGGCGCGGGGTTTGTGTGTCTGGCTGCGGCGCCCCCGCGGCGGGTTGCCCTTGCCCACCGGCCGGCTGGGATCCGCCGCCGGCCAGGCGGGCTGCCCATCGGCATCCTGCTTGGGTGGCGCCTGGCGCAGCTCCTCCAGCAACGCCTGATCCACATCCGGGGTCTGGGGTTCGCCGCTGCCGGCTGGCTTGGCTGAGGCACGGCGGCTCACAGCAGGCCCTCCCGCAGGATCAGCCGCACATAGGCGGCCCACTGCTCAGGGGTGAGCACCACCCGCCAGGTGCCGCCGCGAAAGCGCACCAACGTCGCCGCGAACGGCACGGCGGCATGCTCGGCCTGCAGGGCGGCCTCCTCTGGCTTGAGACGGGCCGCGGCGGCGGTGTTGGCCCAGCTGGCCACCTGGATCACGTGGGCGGGCACCCCATCGAGGTCGCCGGTGTCACCGCCGGCTGTGGTGGTGCGGCCGGCGCCGAGCTTGCGCCGCACCACGAGGCCCAACAGATCGCTCAGCAGCTGGCCCGCTTCCCGCTCGGCCGCATCCCCTTTGCGCTTCTGGGGATTGGCCATCATTCAGCTCCGGCCCGGCTTGATCGTCCAGAACGCCTTGCCGTGCTTCTCCGTGGCGACGCCGGCGGCAACCGCCAGCCGCTGGGCCTCCTTGAGGGCCTGTTCCTGCTGTTGCAGCGGCTCGGGGTAGGCGTAGCTGGTGCGTCCGGCCGACCAAGAAAAGCTGTAGCCGTTGTGGGAGAAGGTGGCATCCAGCTCGCCGGCCTCCAGGGCAACGCTGAGCTGCTCCAGCAGCGGGGAGAGTTCGACCTCTGTCGACTTCTGCTGCAGCTTGAGGACCGTGATGCGATCGAGCAGCGCGTCGAGGGCGGCGCCAGCCTGAGGAGCAGAGCTGGCGGTGGTGGCAGTCATCAACTGAGCCAGCGAAGGAGCAACGAGGCGCAGGCAAGCGACCTGCGACTAAGCATAGTGGCTCGATAGTCCGAACACATTGGATCGGACAGTGGGTCACCACGGCCGGTGCTTACTCACGTAGTTCGCCCAGGCCGCTGCCCAGGCCGCCAGGCATTCCTCGCGGGAATACAGCGGCGAGAAGCGGGTCTCCCCCGGCCGGGCCCAGACCGTCTGGCCGGCGTCGTACTCAACGCCCCAGGTGGCTTCCAGTGCCATGTAGCCACCCAGCTGGGCGCGGGTGCAGTAGCTGCCCGAGCCGGGGCGCGAGAGGGTCTTGAGGTCAGCAAGCACCCGCAGGCCGCTGGCGTGCTGGATGTAGCCGGTGTCGTATGTGCCGGCCAGGTTGCGGATCAGGCAGCAGGTGGGCCGCTCGGAGGCGATCACCGTCACCTGTCGCCAGTGAGGGTGGGCCAGCAGCGGCTCGATCCAGTCCCGGTAGTCGCCAGAGCGCAGGTTCTCCAGCTGCCGGCTGGCCAGCTGGCGTTGCTGGGGCAGGGGATGGAAGCGGCTGTGCAGCAGGGCCTCCAGCGCCAGGTGCACGGTGTGGCCCCTCGGCTCCCAGACGTGGCGGGTGGCCTCGATGCGGGCCATCGCCCAGTCGCTCTTGGCTGAGCCGACCACGCCGGTGACGGACACAGCGAACAGGTGACCCCCCAGCCAGTAGCGGTGCTCCGGGTCCCTGCGCCGCAGGCCTGGGATCGGCTTGAGCCAGGGGCCGGCCGAGATGGTGAGCGGGCTGATGGTCGTGCGCTGCACCATCACCAGAGCCTCACGTGAAGCACTAAAAACTTGTGATTCTTTAGAACCCGTTGCAGCGCAGCGGGTCTGAGAGGATCCAGGACGAGTGAAACTTTGTGATTCTTGTGGAACCCCTGCGGCGCAACGGATTCACAAGTTTCCAGATCGTTTCCACCTGCTACGAGGCGTGAGAACATCTGCGCTGGAGTGGGTTTCGAAGTTTCCGAAGTTTCCAGCCCTCTTTTGCGCTGGAGAAACAGGGCAACAGCGCCACTGCGGGGCAGGCAGGGCCTCAAAGAATCACAGGTTTCCAGGTTGTTTCCAGCTGCCATGAAGCGCCGGAACGACTGCCCTGGAAGGGCTCCACAAGAATCCGAAGTTTCCATCCCTAGAGTTCGAACTCACGCGCCAGCCATTCCGCACCGGATCCGCTGAGCCCGTAACGCAGGTAGTAGCTCTGGCTGCCGGTTGAGACGCGGGTGGTTGTCACCAAGCCGTCGAGCTTCCCGAGAAACCGACCGAGGGTTTTGTAGGCGCTCAGGGCCTCAGCCTCGAGATCTCTCATCAGCCGTGCTTCCGCCGGCGCCAGGTCAATGGCCTGCAGCAGCTCAAGCAGGCCCACCCCGGCCAGACCGTTGGTGTGCAGGGCCTGGAGATAACGCAGGGCCTCCTTCTGCTTCTCGCTGGCCTTGCGCACCCGCTGGCCGGCGCGATCCAGATCGCTCTCCTGTTCCTGCTGCTCCTGCAGATCGTCGTAGGTGCCCAGCCGGGCAAAGGCGCCGCTGTTGCCATCGATCGCCACCACCAGATCGGCGGGTGGGCCGGAGCGAGCCTCGCGCACCAGGCGGCGCTGGGGTGAATCCTTGATCAGCCGATTGCCCTTGGCCAGGTAGTGGAGGGTGAGGATCGTGTTGGCGGCACCGGCGATGGCGTTGTGGCCTGAGAGGGCCTCGGTGCCGGTGGTGTCGTTGGCCTTGTTGCAGTGGTGGATCAGCAGCAAGGTGCCGCCGGCATCGGTGATCTGGTGCTTGAGGTCGTAGATCAGCGACCCCATCTCCGGGTCGTTCTCCCCAAAGCAGCAGCTGCGGGTGATCGAGCGAAGCGAATCGAGGATCACCACCGCTCCAGGGTGCTCGGCCAGGCAGGCCAGCAGGGCATCGAGGTTGGCCTCCGTGGCCCGGAACCGGCGTGACCAGAGCAGCAACGGGTGATCCCAGATCCCCAGCTGCTGCAGCATCTGGGCGGTGTCGCCATCGCCCTGGTCATCGGTCACCAGGATCACGGGCCGCGGTTCCTCCGGCGCCCCAAAGCCCAGGAAGTCCTCGGCGCAGAGCAGGCAGCGGGCGAGGGCATGCACCAGCCGCGTCTTGCCCACCTTGGCCCGGCCGCCCACGATCGACAGGTCGCGGCGGGGGATGCAGCCGGGTATCTCCCACGCCACCACCGGTTGCGGCATCGCCAGGCGCTCGGCCTGATCGAGACCGCGGAAGCGGTTGCCGTTGCGCAGGTCGTGGGCCTCGAGGATCAGCTGGCCGATCTCCTGCAGCCGCAGGGCCGTTTTCAGTTGCAGGGCGGCATGGGCCTCGCGCACGCGGGCCGAGCGGCGCAGGCTGTTGCGCTCGCGCCCCACCAGGGATCGGATGCAGTGCTCCAAGGCGTTGAGGCGGCGGTTGATCGGTAGGTGCACCTTTCCCCAGCGCACCCGGGTGTCGGGCCGAGGCGAAAAGCGCTGCGGGCCTGCGCCAGACCCAGCTCCTGTGGTGCCCCTGGCATTGCTGCTGCGGTCGCTGCTCTTGCCACCGGGATGGCGGCCGCCGGTATCGCCTTGGTTTCGGCGGCTGCCTGTGGCCTGAGCCCCAGGAGGCCTGGGGGTGTGGGCAGGCTCCGTCGGCAACCAGCCGTGCTGCCGCGCGTGGAACCAGAAGGTCGCCGCGCTGATCTGCTCGCCGCCGGAGCTGGCCACCTGGCGGATGTCCCAGCCGCAGCTGGCCGAGGGGCTGTGGGCCTCCATCAGGGCGATCGCCAGCTCGCGGTCGTGGCCGGCCTGCTCGCAGGCCTGGATCAACCCCCAGAGGATGTTGCGGTAGTCGGCGTAGGTGTTGCTGCCGGCCACACGGCGGGGGATGGCGGCCAGGGCGGTGCGGATCTGCTCCAGCGGCCGCGGCGGCCCGAAGTCCTCGTAGCCAAGCTCAGGCAGTGGAATCCCAGTGCCTGGACCCTCGCTGAGCTCCTCCAGAGGGATGGTGTGCTGCGGCGCCGGGCCTGCAGCGGGTTCGGCGAACTCATCGGGCAGCAGCGCCAGGGCGATGTCATCCGACGCGTAGCGCTGGCCGCTCACGTGCACCAGCTCCACCAGTGCGGTGGGCTCACCGCTGGCATCGATGTACCAGCAGCCGGGCAGTCGCATCACCCGCGAGGCGTCCTTGCAGTGGGGGTCACCACCGGCGTAGGCGATCAGCTCCGCCTGCAGCGGCGCCCACTCTTGTGGCGGGATGGGCTGCTCCAGCAGCCAGTAGCAGTGGGCCGACTTGCCGCCGCTGAGCACGATCAGCGAGGGCTCCGGCAGCCCCAGCTCCTTCCAGGCGTTCAGCTGCCAGGCGATCGGCCGGTCATCCCATTCCACAAAGAACGCTCGGCAGGCCGTGATCTCGTTCTTGCGGTCGCCGCCGTCGTTGATCACCAGGTAGATGCCCCGGCCTTCCCGCTGCCACTGCTCCGCCACCGCCAGATCGAAGGTGCCCTTGCGGGCGCCGATTGCTCCCTTCGCGGGGTTGGCGCGGTGGGGGAAGGCACGCAGCCGAGCGCTGGCCGGGTCCTTGCCCAGTAGGGAGAGGAACTGCTCGGCGGCGCCGCGGTCGATGCAGGCCTGAGCCGGGGCAGCGGCCGCTTCAGCGCTGGCCATCGAGCCCCTGGCGCTGGCGGGGCTTGCTGGCGAGCTGCTCGCGTTCCATGGCCTCGGCCACGATCAGCCGAATCACCGAGGAACGCGAGAGCACGCCGCCGCGGGTGCGCGCATCCAGCCAGTCCCGCTGCTCAAGCGTGAACTGCACGGAGAGCGGAGTCATCATCGAGGACATGGGAACCTCGGCATATCGAATCAGCTTATTCATACTGGCACAGGCTCGCTAAGCTGATCCGGTTGGCGAATAGGGCATGGTCGACAGCGCAGCGGCGGATCGGGCAGCGGAGAAGGTCCGCAAGCTGGTGGCGATGACCGCCTCGCCCCATCTGGAGGAGGCGCGCACCAGCGCCTACTTGGCCTGCCGCCTGATCCGCGAGCACGGCCTGCAGGTCAGCGGGCACCCTCCCTCTGCAGCGTCAGCGCAAGGAGTGCCGACGACAGGGGTGCCCCACAGGCAGCCCACAGCCGACCCCCATGGCTTTCGCCGCATCCGCGTTCGCCATCCCGGCCATTGCCGCTGTTGCGGCAAGCCGGTCGCCCTCGGGGAGTGGGCGCTCTGGTGCCCTGGCAATGGCTTGCGTCACCCGCTCTGCACCCCCTGAGCCGTTGCTGCGCCGCCGAGATCCAGCAGGCCTTGCGGGCGCTGCTGGCGGGAGAGGCCTTCCTTGCGGATGGGCCCTGGAGTGAGATCTGGTGGGGGCGGATGCGGCTCGATCTGGCCAGCGGCTGGCAGCTGGAGATTGCGATCGAGCGCGACCAGCTTGGGGCGCTGCTCTGGGCGCAGGCGCCCGACCGCCGTGATTGGGTCTACGGCTGCCAACGCGACGACTGGACCCTTGGCCCGGACAGCCGCATCGTCGAGCCCGTGGCGTTGCTGGAGCCTGAGCAGCGCCAGCATCTGGAGCAGCTGCTGCGCGAGGCCATCTGCTGGCCTGCGCCGCTGTTCCCGCCTAATCAAGCCGTTTTCTGTGGCCTGGTGGAGCCTGAGATTCGGCGCGGCAAGGGCCGGCACTGGCGCCAGCGGGGCAGGGCCCATGCCCGCTGGCATCACGGTGCTGCCGATTCCAATCGGCAGCAGAAGCCTTAGCCTTTCGCTAATGACCAGATCCCAGCCCTGATGAGCTCTGAGTACCGGTACATCGAGGCCAAGCAGCTCGAAGCCGGTCAGGAGTTCGGGCGCATGCTCAGGCGCTGGCGGGAGCTAAACAACTGGACGCAGTACACCGCCTACAAGTGGGCCAAGGAGGCCGGCTTTGAGGTGATGGCGCCCAGCACCTTGAGCGTGTTCGAAAACGGCAAGGCGCCCAAGCCGCGGCCGGAGAGCTTCTTTGCCCTCGCCGAGGTCAACCGCCGGCTGGCCGCCAAAGACTTCAGCGGCGTGCGCACCCGGGCCCTCAAGGATCTGATCAGCCAGGCCAAACCCTTGATTGATGACGCGGAGCGGGTGTGGGGGCCGGCGGAGTTCTGGAGCTGTCACCTGGGTCTGCTCCCGGTCCCGAGCGCCTACCAGGCGCCTGCCGTGCCGGCCCAGCCCGAGGTCGATGCCGCAGAAGCCGAGAAGCTGAGTGAGCAGTGGCGCGGCCAGCTGGTGCAGACCGCCAAGCAGCACGGCATTGGCGTGATGGAGGCCCTGAGTTCCGCCGCCAAGGTGGCCCCAGCCAAGCAGCGGCAGGCCTTTCAGGCGATGCTGGCCGGCTTTGAGCCGTATTCCGCCGAGCAGCTGCAGGGCATGTGGGACGGAGAGGCGTGGCTGCCGCAGCGCTGGCTGGAGGAGTGGTCCACCAAGGCAGGCGCCAGCTGAGGCAGGCACGAAAGACCCCGGAACAGGTTCGGAGTACGCCATGCCTTGCGTTGCGCAAGCTTTAGATTCGGATTAGCGAGCCGCTAATATCCGAGGCAAGCGGGCGCCGGTCCCGCAGTGCCTTCGATGACCACCACCCCTTGCGGGCGGATGGAGCCGACGCCAGGTCCCACCGCCGCCTTTGATCTCAACCAGGCCCTGTTGCAGAGCCGCGAGCAGGCCCGCGCCCAGTGGGCCGAGGGCCTAGCCCAGTTCCAGTCCCAGATGGCCGCCATCGCCGACACCTCCATGCAGGAGGTCGTTCAGGCGGCGGCCCCAGCCTTTGCCTTGGGCTTCTCGTTCAGCGCCCAGAAGCTGATCAACGAGGAGCACGAGGTGCTGCGGGTGACCCTGCGGCACCGCGGCGGCGCCGAGGAGTTCAGCGAAGCTCAGGCGCCCCAGGAGGGCAGTGCGGCCTGGCATGCGCTCACCGCTTCCCTGTTGGCGGGCCTGCTGGGCATTCCTGTGGGCAAACCTCCTCGGACTATCGAGCCGAATCAGGTGCGACCGCAGTCTTCGGTTTCCGCTTCCGGTACTGAGGCCGCGGCAACTTCTGCAGCCCCTGCCCCCGCTGCGGACGACCCTGAGGCCGCAGACGACGAGTGGGACACCGGCGCTCCGGGTAGTCCCGAAGCCAGCGACTCCGGCCTGGAGCCGTTGTCGGCAGAGGAGATCGCCACCCTGCACAAGTTCCTCGGGGCGATGCCTCAGGAGGCACGCAAGCGCTTCACGATCGAGTTCCGCCACCACTTCCAGGTGCCGCGGGAGGTGCGGACGATCAAGGACCGCATCACCCAGCGCCGCCACAAGGACTTCATCGACGTGTTCGAGCGCGAGCTGGCGGGAGGAACGCCATGAGCGGCTGCCGCCGCGCCTACGCCAGGCCGCAGCCGCGCTCGCAGCACGGCCGTCACTACCTGTGCGTCTGCGTGCACAGCGATGTCTACCGGCAGGTGAAGCAGCTGTCGGCCGAGAACCAGCTGTCTCTCTCCGGTGCCGCCCATCACCTGTTGCGGCTGGGTGCCGGCCTGGAGCCCCTGCTTTCCCTGTCCTCTTCCCCGTCCACTCTTTTGAGCAAGTCCCATGGCGATTGAACTCAACGACGGCAGCCGTATCGCGGCGCCGGTGATCCGGCAGCAGCGCCTCGGTGAGGTGGCCTATCTGGCGATCGTGCGCCCGGAGCAGCGCGACCGCTTGCGCAAGAACCTCAGCAGCGGCGCGATGGAGCCGATCCCCAACGGCACCGACCGCCAGGGCCGGCCCAAGGTCAAGCAGGAAATGGTGGTCCATGCGATCGCCATGCCGGGCACGACGATGGAGGCCCGCATCGGCGATGAGGGCGGCGTTCCAGCACCGGGAGACCGAGTGCGTTTGATCCTCAAGGCCAAGGGTTTTGGCGAGTGGATCGAGGCACGGCGCCAGCACCGCCGCGGCCGGCTGAACGTGGGGGACGTGCTGGTGCTGGAGACCCGCTGGGCCCAGCAGTACGACCAGGACGGCAACCCCAAGGGCCCCAAGATCGAAGATCAGGCAGCCGCCGATGCGGTGCCGCGCAACGTCACGATCGGCTTCTACGGCCCGCTGAGCATCCGCGAAGGCACCGATCCCGCCTGGATCGAAGCGGCGGAGCAGGCTTACAAGGCTGATGAGGCTGCTGCCCGCCAGCAGCAGGCGATCCCGCTGGCGGATGGGGAGGACTACGGCGATGAGTTCGCCGATGTCGCACCACAAGGTGCGCTTTCCAGAGAGGAGGTGCCGTTCTGATGGCCTACCCCCAACACCCCGGCCGCACGCCGCGGCCGATGGCGCAGCCGCAGCTGCCGGCCTTCTGCCGCACACGCCGGCCCATCACCACCACCGTCCGGCTGGGCGACCTGCGGCAGCTGCAGTGGTTGCTGTGGCTGGTGCTGGCCCTGCAGCTGAGCACGGTGCTGCTGGTCCTGGCGGGTCCGGTGCCAGCTCCACTGGCCGCGACCCCTGGGGGATTCACCCCCGCAGTGTTCGCGTCGCGGCATGACTCACCTGTCCTCTCAACTTCCCAGCCATGAGCAACACGTCCGCTCTGGTGCCCTACCTGTTCGAGGGGCACCGCATCCGAGTGAGCACCGATCAGCAGGGCGAGGCCTGGATCGTCGTCGCCGATGCCTGCAATGCGCTGGCGGAGAGCCCGATGGCCTGGGCCATGGCGAACCGACGCGATGAGGAGCATTGCCTCCATTCAGAGGAGGGTCCCGGCGCCGGTGGTTTCACCCTGGCGCTGATCAATGAGGCCACGCTGCTGCGCAGGCTGCTCAACAGCGACAACCCCAGCGCACCGCGGATGCGGCGCTGGCTCACCCACGAACTGCTGCCCGCCCTGCAGCGCCGACAAGAGGGCAAAGGAGAGCTGCCGCGACGCAGCATCGAGGCGATCCGCAAGCAGACCGCATCGGAGGTGCTGCGCGGGGCCGACGAGATCATCCACCTCACCGGGGTGTCCCATGCCGAGGCCCTGCTCAGCGTCTTGGAGGAGATCCAGGCCCACAGCAGTCCTGCCGGCGTTGACGTGAAGCAGCGCGCCGGAGTGGCCTGGCTGACCGCTGATCAGGTAGCGGACCGACTGGATGGAACGCTCCGCCACACCAACCAGCGGCTCGCTGCCGCCGGATTGCAGCAGCGCAACGAGGACGACGACTGGCAGCTCACACAAGCCGGCCTGGACTGGGGCGTCGCCCTGCCGCTCTGCAGTCGGGGAGAGCGCCGCCAGCAGATCCTGTGGGATCCGGCCGTGGTGGCGTTGCTGCACCAGACCAACTGAATGGCACCAAACCAATCCAACACAAGCACCTGAGACCCAGACCATCAGCCATGACTTCCGCAACCGATCGACTGCTGCGGCTCCCGGAGGTGATCCACCGGGTCGGCCTCTCACGCACCACGATCTACAGCCTCATCGCCACAGGTGAGTTCCCCAGGCAGATCGTGATTGGGCCGCGGGCGGTGGCCTGGTCCCAGCAGGAGCTGGAGGCCTGGATCACCTCCAAGCGTCAGGCCGCCTGCAGCGCTGATGGTTGAGCAGCCACCACCGCGCTCAGCTCTGAGACGGGAGCCAGACCGGCAGCGACGGCCACCTGATCGAGCAGATCGGCCCAGCGCTGCAGCATGTCGGAGCGCTCCTCGAGGTATTCGGCCCAGTCGTAGGCGCGGCTGACGCTGTTGCCATCGGCATGGGCCAGCTGCTTTTCGGTCACCACCCTGGGGATCTTGAGCTGCTCGATGCAGTTGGTCTGCCCAAAGCCCCTGAATCCATGGGGTGTCTGCCGCCCCTGGAAGCCCATGCGCCGCAGAAGCATCGAGAGGCAGCCATTGCTCATCACCCGCAGTTCTCCATTGCCGCGGTGGTTGGGGGTGTGAAAGACCAGATCGGTGTGGCCAGTGATCGGCCGCTGCAGGTCGAATAGGTGCCGCGCCTGTGATGAGAGCGGCACGATGTGCCGAACACGGGTCTTCATGCGTTCAGCGGGAATGATCCACTGACGACCCTCGGTATCCACTTCACTCCAACGGGCTTCTCGGAGTTCACTGGGCCGCACCAGGGTGAGCATCATCAGGCGCAGAGCGATGAGGCTGCTGCGCTCGGCCAGCCGCTGTTGCTCGAACCGTTCGATGGCCTCCAGCAGCTCGGGCAGCTCTACCCAGCTGATGCGGTGGTAGTGGGTGACGCGGGTGGCGGCGATGACCTTGCGGGCTTTGACGGCGGGGTTGTCCTGCCGAAGTTCAAGATCGACGGCGTGCTCAATCACACGACGGGTGACGTCATTGCAGCGGCGGGCCTGTTCATGGGCGCCCCTGGCGAGGATGGGTGCAAGTAGGCGGGTTTCAATGTCGCTGCGGCTGATCGCCTCGATTTCCAGCTGACCCAGTGCCGGTATCACGAAGTGATCAAGTTTCTCCCGCATATCTCTGCAATAGCGGGGACTCCAGCTGGCGCTGTGGTGCTCAAACCAGGCCTGAGCGATCTGGGTGAACGGTCGGCGACTGTTCTGCACCTGCTTGCGCTGCTGGCCTGGGGCCTGGGTGCGTGGATCGATCCCGGTTTTGATCCAGGTGTTCAGCTCCAAGGCCTGCTTGCGGGCATCGGCGAGCCGCATGGCCGGGTAGGCGCCAATGGTGAAGGTGCGGCGTGCTCCCTGCCAGCGGTAGTCCTTGCGCCAGGTCTTGGAGCCGGAGCGCGCCACCCAGAGGTAGAGGCCGTCACGGTCATGGTGCTTGGTGCCCGGCCTGTCCGGGTCGGGCCGCAAGGCCTGGATCGCCTTGTCACTGAGCATGGCGGACAGCGCCGGAACGCTGGCGCGGGAGGGGATGTCGGCGGTTCAGCAAGCCAGGTGACGGTATAGACCCGATCCCGGCTGGCTATACCGTCAAAAATACCGTCATCCGCAGCGGCTGTAGCGGGCTCTAAGCGGATCTGCCCGGACGACCCAAAAGCGCAGATCGGCTGCACTGCAGTGGTTTTGGGATTTCTGCGGATCCCTTCGGATCTTGTGAAAACGGAGAGGGTGGGATTCGAACCCACGGAAGGTTTCCCTTCAAACGATTTCGAGTCGTTCGCTTTCGACCACTCAGCCACCTCTCCCGGATCCAGATCAACTGGATTTCACCAGCCTAGCCAGCCC
>Ga0214921_10001706_pt1 | contig 36983 bp, 56 predicted proteins | sample LL1505_MetaG_FD_177992 | JGI IMG/M metagenome (GOLD analysis project Ga0214921, IMG submission 177992) | Freshwater microbial communities from Lake Lanier, Atlanta, Georgia, United States - LL-1505 | ecosystem: Environmental > Aquatic > Freshwater > Lake | place: USA: Georgia | collected... | reverse complement strand
GTAAATCTTGCGTCTGACCGGTTAATGATTGCTTGCATGGCATAAGCTGCAAAATAATCACGCAAAGTAATGTCTTGGATAGGTGGCGTTATCATACAAACCTTCCGTTGTGTTCTGAGCGCAGCTGGAGCGCAAGATCATCAATCAATGCACTCTTGTCCTTGCAGGCGTGGATTTCTTGGCTGCTGATCCAAGCCTGGTTAACCGAGGGTGTGCCGTTGACAAACTGTTTGTCTTCCATCTGGTACACCACCGCATCGCCGGCCATGTCCACCGGTTGGGAAAACTTGGCCAACAAAATGGGAATGTACCGGTGTGAATCGCAACCCTTGCGTTGGTTCATTACCGGCAAATCTTTGTCATGGTACGAACAAGTCCAGCGTGCCTTGCCGTCCATCTCTGGCGTGACATGGGCACATGACCGGCAAGTTGGGGCCGGCACATCCGTGCCATGGCAGATGCTGTGGTAGTCGCAGAACTTGCATTCGTACCAGCTTGGATCTTGGCTAATCCCGACTGGCGGCTCGGTGGCGGCGATCACCGCCAAGGCTTTGTCGATTACGGCCTGCGCTTCAATCTTGTCAAACTCCAAGCGCTCAGTGTAAATGTCATCGTTGTCTTTGTTGACCACAATGTAGATGGCCTTGTGGCATCCGTTCTCTTTATACTGATCAATGCTCCACTTCATGTACATTAACATCTGCGCGTAGTGTTCGGGCTTGGCTTTCTTTACACCGGATTTTTGCATCTCTGCAAACATCTTGCCTGATGCTGTCTTTATCTCCAATATGTGCGGTGACTTCGGCGCCTGTGGCAAACCGGTCACGATACCGTCAGCGTTGCCTTGAAAATGGCCACCACTGGTGGGTTCGGTAAACGTCCATTGCCGGCCAGTCACTGGATCGGTGTCGTACAACGTACAGCCAATTGCTCTCAGATCATCGTAAACCCTTGGCTCTTGCAAGTGGCCAGACTGAAACACACGGTACAAACGACCAGAAAACTCAGCCGGCTTGGACCATCTGAATGAATACCAGTGCTGACGCAAGCAAGGCTTGCCAATGGCACTGGCGCCAAGATAGGGGCGCTGTGGGTCGGCGCCAAACTTTGCCTTGTAATGAGCAAAGATGGCGTCAGCCACAGGGTCCACAACAGATTGTGGTACTGCGGCCATGGTTTATTTCTTAGCCCAGGCAGGGGCTGTAGGTTTAAGGGTTGGTGCTTCTTCAACTTGTTGTTTAAATCCAAGATCTTGACGCACACCGCCGGCAGACTCATAGCCCTTGATGTTGTTGCTTGCCTGGTACTGGCCTTGGGCCTCACGCACCACAACTTTTAAGTTGACAGGCTTGAGGTGCAAGGCTGCAGTGTCTTGCAACTTGATCACGTTCACAGCGTGACATAGCGCAGACAGCTGCGATTGAGCAATGCGCTGGGTGTCTTCGTTGCTATGCTGAATGTTGAGGTTCTCCCAAATCTTGCGGCCTTTATACTGGCCATCAATAATTTCAAAGGTCAGCTTCAGGCCAGTGCCGTTGCCGGATTTCAGCGGTTGCACATCAGACTCGGTAATGTGAGCCAAGTAAGTGCCGGCGGGGACGGGGCCGGTTGCGGCTTGGGGGGTGACGGTCGATGCGTCAAAGTTAAATTGAGCCATTGTTTTCTTTCAAAGTTTAAAGTTACGGACTGAGAATCAAGATTGCGCTACAGTCAGCGCTTCTTGGAATGCCGCCCAGTCAAGCGGCATGTTGGTAAGGCCAAAGCGGTTGCCACCGCAATGGGCTGGATGGGGTTCAACGTGCAAGATGCGTTCACCCGTGGTAGTGGCCTTGGTTTCTTTATTGCCAAAGCCAGCGTCTGTCTTGTTTGTAAAGATGCGGTAGCCGGCATAGCCAACAACGTCAGCCCACTCTTGGACCAGACCGGCAGCGCGGTCGTGCAGCTTGAGCACATGGCTGTCATAGCCCTCAGTCAAGGGGTCTTCAATGCGCTTGATTTTGTCGTGGGCAATCAGGATGATGCCCATGCCCTTGTTGGCACGCAATACTTCAAGGCCGGACAGCAGGTTGCGCCATTCTTCGGCAGCTGCAACGTAACCTTTACCAAAGCCTGGCTGCTCAATATTCTTCCAGTTGTTGGCCTTGCACACATGGTCTTGCACCAGTGGCTCAAGCCAGTCCAGCGAATCAATAAACAGCGTTTGAAACTCATGGTCCTGATTGATCAGCGTATCAATAGCAGCATAAACTTCGGTCAAGCTCGATGCCAATGGAAATGCATTGGCGTCTACAGCGTCAGCACCGTCCTCAGTCAAGATGCCAATGGCGTTGGGCGCCATAGCTGCAAAGGTGGTCTTACCGATCTTACCGGTGCCAACAACAACAACTTTGGGGGCACGGACACGGCGGGTTTTGGAGATGGATTTTAAATCAAACATATCAGTCTTTCAAAATTTCGATAGAGGGTTTTGCGGGTTTGCTGGTGATGAACACCGTGGCCTGTGCATAGGCAATGGCGTCCAAATCTTTGATGGCGCGAAGGTGAGCTAAATCAACATCAGCCTTCCAGCGAAATGCTTTCTTGGCGTTGGGCGTCAGTTGCTCCCAGCCGGCCACCACAGCTGGTGTGTCTACACTGCGGTTAATTGACCACTTGATGCGGATCTCCTCATCAGTGTGCGTGCCTTCACCGCCTTCGGGCTTAGTGAATTGTTTCTCAATCAAGTCTTCCAAGCGCAGACGTTCGGCCTTAGCAGTAGACTCTGCAAACTTTGCTTTGCGAAGCAAGGCGGTCAGTTCAGTGATCATTTTTCATGTCCTCAAGTGCTGTGGTTGTGATGTGATCGACCAGATACTGCAAGAGCAAATGGCCGATGTCGATGTCAGTGCCGGCAATATAGGCATTGACCAGATCCATACTTTGATCGCTGTCGGGCTCATAGAGTAAGCCCATAGAATCTTGTGATCCGTATTCGCTTGGGATGTATTCCAAGTGACAAACCAAATCAACGCCTTCAAGTTCGCAGGCAAATTCAATAAAGCCAGGGGGGCAGACAGGGGTTGTGTTCATGCTGCTTTCCTACATTGTTTGTCGCAGGCCGGTGCATGTTTAGATTGACACACCCCAAGAATGTCGCAACGTGAAGGTGTGGGCTTGGGTTTAATAGGAATCCAAACTGATTTCATGCCGTCCACCATGCAATCAACAGGACGGCCAGTGAGGCGCCAATGATGAGCGCCAAGATAAAGTCCAGTGCGGCCTCGGCGCGTGCGTTGATGCGTGCGTTCTTGACTTCGGGATAGTGGTAATACTTGCTGTGTTTCATAATTTGTCTTTCGTAGGGGCAGAAGCCTTTGTTGATTTAAAGCAATCCTTTATAACGCATCACAGCAGCAGCCATGCGTTCGCATTTGTCTGAGTCAATTTCTGGATAGCGACATTCAATGTTAAAACTGAGTGTTTCAACATCCCAGCCATCGCATGACTCAAGACAATTTTTTGCATGGGTAACCGCATCCCGTAATACCCTAAATTCTTCAACACGTTTTACTTGATATGCATTCATTTTTAACTCCTGAAAATTTTGTGGGACTTATGGGGCCGGAGCCCCGTGGGTTGATTAGGCTGCGGCTTTCTCAGCAAAGCAACGCTGTGCTTCTGTACCTTGAGAGATGTACTCATCAGAGCCATAAGCTGGATCGATCTCGCCCCAATATGTCCAATCAACATCTTTGCCAGCGGCAAATGCTGCGTTAACACGGGCGGCTAAACGTTCTGCTTTGGCTTCAGCTGTTGCACGATAATCTGGAAAGCAAGAATCGCCGGTATCTTCGCAAATTAACTGCTCAGTGCCGTTAAAAGTAGCAGTGTGACGGAAGCGGCGACCAGCTGCGTTTTCGATGATCACGTAAAACTGTTCAGCAATGTAAGCATGACCATCGAATGAATAACCTGCGTTGAACAGGTCGGATGCTGCGTATGCTGTATAAATTGCGTTTGTCATTTGTGTTTCCTTTGGCCTTTCGGCGTGATGGTCAGTGAACTATTTCCCCGCCATGTGATGAATTCTAGCGTATTGCTAGTTCTTGTCAAGCCCTTTGCTAGATTTATTTTGTAGGTGTTTTCCCTATACCCCAAACTGTCTATCAATGTGCTAGAGTTCTGCTTCTATGAATACACAAATCACACCAGACGAGCGCCGACTACTGGCAGAAAAAGTCGGCATTAATGAACAGTATCTCTACCAGTGCCTCACCGGCAGGCGGGAGATGTCGGCCACTGAGGCTGTACGCATCGAGCAAGAAACCGGTGGGCGGTTAAGTCGCAAGATGCTGTGCCAGGACAGCTGGGGCGCTATATGGCCAGAGCTGGTGGAGGCACAGGCATGACATCCCTTTCAACCATATTCCCCAACGGCTTTGCTGTGGCCACAGAGTCGCAAGACCTGATCAACCCTGAAGCAGCGTTCAGATCTCACTGCGAGGCCAATGGGCTGCTGATCAAAGAACTGATTGCTGATGGTGAGATCCACCGTGTGCCGCATGTATCAAGCAAGAAGGGGGCGCTGGATGGCTGGTATATCTTGCACACCAGTGGCAAGATCCCTGTGGGGATTGCCGGCTGCTGGAAGGAGCCTACGTTTGAAGCCAAGTGGGTGGCTGACATTGGGCGGTCCATGAGTTTCACCGAGCGATTTGAGCATGATAAGTGGGTGACCGAGCTCAAGGCCAAGAAGGATGCAGAACGGTTGGCCAGTCAGGCAATGGCTGCTGAGCGTGCAGAAGATGAGGTGGGCACCTATGCAGATGCCAGCGATGATCATCCTTACCTTGTTCGCAAGCACATTGGCGCACACGGCATCAAGATTGATCGTGCTGGCCGTTTGGTAGTGCCGGTGATCAACCAGACCGGCGAGATCTTGAGTTACCAAACCATTGACGCTGAAGGGAACAAACGCTTCCTAAAGGGTGGCAAGATTGATGGCGGCTTTTATGAGTTGCGCGGTAACCGCAAGATTGTGTTTGTGGGTGAGGGCTTTGCCACTTGCGCCAGCATCCATGAGGCAACGGGCTACACCGTCATGGTGGCGTTTGATTGTGGCAACTTGGCCAAGGTGGCCAAGAGCGCAAAAGAGATGTTCCCAGGCTCTAAGATTATTATTGGCGCAGACAATGACCAGTGGACGGAGGGCAACCCTGGCGTGACCAAGGGCCGTGCGGCAGCTGCGTTGGTGTTTGGCGAGATTGTGTATCCCAGCTTTGGAGAGTCTGACATGGTGGACAACAAGCCAACAGACTTTAATGATTTGCACTGCCTGCAGGGGCTTGATGCGGTTAAGGACCAGATTGAGCGCGTAGCTGGACCGGCACGGGAAAAACTGGCGTTTGAATTCTCGCGCATTGACAGTTTGGAGCTGGCAGAGATCAAGTGGATTGTCGATGACTACATCGAATCAGACAGCTTGGCGCAGGTGTTCGGTGACCCAGGCGGCGGTAAGAGCTTTGTCAGCATCGACATTGCCTGCTGTGTGGCAACCGGCACACCTTGGCATGGGCATGGCGTGCAAAAGGGTGCAGTGTTCTACATCGCCGGCGAAGGGCACAACGGACTGGCACGGCGTTTCAAGGCGTGGGAATTGGGCAACGGCATCAGCCTGGCCGGCGCACCACTGTTCAAAAGCCACAGGGCAGCTCAACTGTATGACGCCACAGAAGCGGCCATGGTGGCAGAGGCCATCAAAACCTTGGCCACAGAGTGTGGCCATATACCAGCCATGATTGTCATTGACACATTGGCTCGGAACATGGGCGGGGATGAAAACAGCACCCAAGACATGAACAGCTTTATCCAACATTTGGATACCTACTTGCGCCAAGACTACAAGTGCTGCGTGCTGGTGGCTCACCACAGCGGCGCCATGGACAAAGACAGAAGCAGGGGATCGACAGCATTAAAGGGCGCACTTGACGCTGAGTACAAGTGCCAGCTGGATTCGGGCTCCAAGACCATTCAGTTTGAATCCAAAAAGATGAAGGACGCAGAAATGCCTGCCATTAAGAATTTCCAGATCACTCAGGTTGATTTGCCAATCCTTGATAAGCACGGCAACCCAGTTAAGGGTGCGTACCTCACCAGTGTGGACATCAGCGGATTGGTAAGCAGTGTGCAAAAGCGTACCGTGTTGCCAGGCAACCAGTTGATCGCCCTGAACTGTTTGGTGGCCATTGAGGCCAAGAAAACCACCGATGGCATGGAAGGCATAGACGTTTCAGCCAATTACGATGAGTGGCGGGAATCAGCTAAAAGCCATGGTTTGAATTCGCGTAGATTCAAGGAATGCGTTGATGGTCTGATGAAAAAAGAAATGGTTAGCCTGCACAATGAGGTGTACCGGTCTGTACCGAAAACATCAAAAAATGAAGAAAATAAGCAATGACCATGCCAGAAACAGTTAGAATTGATGTACCGATGTACCGAAACGGCAATTATTTTGAGGGTGAAATGTACCGTACCGAACCGATGTGTACCGATTTCGGTACGTTCGGTACAGTCAAAGTGTACCGAAACCATGTACCGATGTACCGAAACGTACCGAAACGTACCGATGCCCGACTTGCCCGTTGTACCGAAACGTACCGAAGGGGTATATATACCCCCTTCGGTTCGGTACACAAAGTCGGGTCGAATCGTCGGTACACGGATTTTGAGTTTTTAAGGGGTTAGGATGATTGAAGTGGAAATGGACATGAAAGTGGTGAGTGTGGCCAATGTCAGGATGCATTGGGCGGTTAAGGCTAAGTTGGCCAAGGATCACCGTAAAAGGGCGTACAACACGTTATGTGCTGTTGCCGCACCTCCGGTACCACCTTGCACGATTGTGCTCACTAGGGTGGCTCCAAGGGCGTTGGATGGGGATAATCTGCAGTCTGGGTTTAAGGCGGTCAGGGATGGGGTTGCTGATTGGCTTGGTGTGGATGATGGGCACAAGCAATTAGACTGGCAGTACAAGCAACGCTCCAATGGGGTTAAGCAGTACAAGGTTGAAATTGAGGTGATAACATGATGGCGTGCGGTGGGAAAACTGCAGTTGCCGCATTTCTGAAGGCTGTTAAGCCAGCGCTCGAGGATGTTTCCGTAGGGATTTTCTGGCTTTCTCCCCTACCCAGACGAAACCAAATCGAAGCCTTCATCTTTTTTAAGGAGTTTACAAGTGACTCAAAACTTGGCGTCTGAAATGGCGGTAAAAAAGGGACGAGGCCGGCCAACCGTTTTTGGCATTGACAATCCATGCTGGCAAACCATGACCGAGCAAATGTCGCTTGGCAAAAGTTTAAGCAGTGCACTTAAAACCGAAGGAATGCCTTCGTACCAGGCTGTGATGATGATGCTTCGGACAAATCCCCAGTTTCGTGAGATGTACGAAAAAGCCATTGAAAACCGAGCCGACCGCTTGGCTGAAGAAATTCTTGAGCTGGCTGACGAACCCATGCCAGATCATTTGGAAGGACCCATGGCTTCTGCTTGGGTTCAGCAAAAGCGAATGCAAGTCGATGCGCGCAAATGGATTGCCTCCAAACTCAAGCCCAAAATGTACGGTGATCGCATTGACGTCAGCGTTACCGACACCCGCATCAGCGTCTTGGATGCCCTGAACGAAGCTAAACAGCGCGTGCTTCAAGACGATAGCAATGTCGTGGATGTGCAGGCAAAGGATGGGTGATTTGTGACTTTTGGTGTGGTAATAGTGGTGGGTTTGGACGAATTACGCCGAAATTCTTTACAAATACGCGCAGGCGCACAACCAAAAAATAGCCAAAAACTACCGGTTTGGCAAAACCGATAGGCAAAACCTATGACTTATTCAAGCCAGTTATCCACAGGGCAAACTGGCAGTTATTCATCGTTGGTTGTGGACAACTGAGTTTGGCGACATACGATCATGTATAAGCTGTGCGTAACCACGTTATGACTTAACATAATGGACATTGTATAAAGTCGCTGAGCTATTCGGTATTCATTATGATTTTAGCCGCTAAGTATGTAAGCGCCTACTAACACTTGGGTTGTCGGGTGGCCCCGCGGCGCCTGGCCTGCCCAACTGGCCACGGTCGGGGGGGGTAGGGCCGGCGCGAAAGGGCCGCGGTTACGGTAGCCCCGCGAACATTTTAAAAATATTTTTCATTTTTTAATTTTTCGTTTAACATCACGCCATGCCCATATACAACGCCTTAGCCCAGCAAAGCCAGAATGCGCTTTCAGCGCCGTTTTTTGGCAACCTTAACATTCAGCGTCAGGGAGCAGCCGCAAGGCAGTTGGCGCAAGCACGGGATGTAAACACCCTGCCGGACCCGCGGACGTATGCTGCGGTGCAGGGTTTCTTGGGAACGCCGCCGGATCAGATGGGGTTTAGTGTGATGCATCCGGATTACCAAGGCATTCGCAATGTGGCCAATCCGGCATATAGCTTGGGATTGATGGCGCAGGCCGCACCGTTGTTGGCGCCGTTAACCAAGAATTTGCCGGTGGGCGCAAGCATTCAGGATTTGAGTAAAGCAGAATTGAGGTTGGTTAACTCTGAGGCTTTTGGAAAATTAAAGGGTCAAGAAAAGAACCAAGCGCTTGAGGCGTTCAGGGCCAAGCAAGATGGGACTGGCGTAGCTCGAAGCATGGCGCAATTAAAAGCCGCGGTTGGCGGTGAGGAAGATATTGCAAGATCGCTGATGCAGAGTCCGGCATTTAAGATTTCTGGTGTTGTGCCGAAGTCGGTGATTGATGATGCGATGATGACCAGGGGCGCATGAGGGCCGAGCCGGCCACCACGCCTGGTCCAAAGGCAAGCGAAGCTGAATGGAAGGCTTGGGGTGAAAAGCATGGTGTCAACATGACGTTGACTGAGCCCAAATCACTTGGTGTGTCGGACCTGACAAGTAAGCGTGAGGTCAAAATACCTGGTGGTTTGGAGGGTACGTTTACGGTGCCTGACATGTTTTGGATGAAGGCAAACAACATTGATCCGGCATCGTTGCCCAAAAAGACGCATGATGAGTTGATGCAGAAGTTGATCAGGACGCATGAGGTGCAGAACCCTGATCAGGTGGACATGTTTAACCGGTTGAATTTTGCGTTGTTGTCGCCGAATGCGCCGTTGACGCCAAATGAGTTTTTGGCGCAGCGCATGAGATTGGTGAACCATGATGAATTGCAGGCATTGGCCAGTAGGGTTAATGAGCCTGGTTTATCGCAAACCGCACAGCGTCAGACTGGTGTGCAGGCAGCTGGCCGCGGTGGCATGGGTGTATTGGGTACGGCTGATTTGGGAAATCAGGCAATGTTGGCCAAATTGATTTTGGACAAGCCGGAGATGTTTCAGATGGCGCCTGGGGAGACTATGCGTGATGTGACTATGCGGGTGATGAATCAGGTGCCAGGCTTGGGGCCAAAGACGGCATCACTTGGCACGCCGTGGTTGAATTTGGAGAAGGCCAATACCAGTGCGGTTGATTTGCACATGATCCGTAATTCGTATGAACGGATGTTGGATGATCCGATTGTTGGCCAAGCGTTTCGTGACCGGATGGCTGGCAAGTTGAAGACAGACGCAACGACAGAAGCTATTTTGGGTAAACCGGTTAAAGATGTTGAGAAGGCTGCGATTGATGTGATTGGGGGATCTTCGTTGTCGAAGACGTACCGCACAAAGACTGGCGAATTGAACGATATTCCTGGTGTGGCCACGCCGGAAAAGTTGGCGTATGAGCCCAAGCAGTTGCAAGATTTCAATCCGTTTTATAAGCGAGTGGTTGATTATGTGGATGAATCCAGAGGTTCAAATCCAACGATTGAGTTGTTTCCAGAGCAGTGGCGCAAGTGGGATGTGTACCGTCAGCGTTTGGAGCCCCATGAATTTGCACATCCAGATTACCGGTTGTTGCCCCGCCAGTCATGGACGGAGATGAAAGATTCCCTAACCGCGCACAAGAAGGCCGGTTATACGCAAGCAGAAAATCCGGTAATGGCGCCATCAGATTGGCGCGAGCTGTACTATGGTGGTGGTGCAGCTGCTGGATCTGCTTTGGGCATGAATTATGAGTTGCCTAATGCGTTGGCCCAGCCGCCGGTCAATGCGATGCTTCAGCAACAACCGCCAAATCCTTAATGCAAACCACAATCTACAAGCCCGAAGACGAACAAGAGGTGATGGCCACTCTGTGGTCACCGGCAATTGCAGACAATCCCGAGGCTTTTGTGTTGTTTGCTTTTCCTTGGGGCAAAGAGAACACGCCTTTGCACAATTTCAAGGGACCAAGAAAATGGCAGAGGGAAGTGTTGCGAGAGATTACCGAGCACATTAGGCGCCAGAATGGGTTAATAGACTTTGAAACCCTGCGCCATGCAGTCTCATCTGGCCGCGGTATCGGCAAATCAGCCCTTGTGTCTTGGCTCACCATCTGGATGTTGTCCACACGCATAGGTTCGACCACCATTATTTCGGCCAACAGCGAAGCACAGCTCAGAGCAGTGACATGGGCCGAGATTACCAAGTGGTTGGCCATGAGCATTAACAGCCACTGGTTTGAAGTGAGTGCAACAAAAGTAGCCCCTGCCAACTGGCTTACTGAGCTAGTGGAAAAAGATCTGCGAAAAGGCACACGGTATTGGGCGGTTGAAGGCCGGCTGTGGTCGGCTGAGAATCCAGATTCTTACGCTGGAGTCCACAACCACGATGGTGTAATGGTGATCTTTGATGAGGCATCTGGTATTGACGACTCGATCTGGGCGGTGACCGCTGGATTCTTTACGGAGAACACGCCAAACCGCCTATGGTTGGCGTTCAGCAACCCTCGCCGAAATACGGGGTACTTTTACGAATGCTTTAACTCCAAGCGAGACTTCTGGACCAACAAGGTTGTGGACGCCCGAACGGTTGAGGGTACGGACAAGGCTGTTTATCAGAACATCATTGACGAATACGGCCCCGACAGCTCACAAGCTCACGTTGAGGTCTATGGCATGTTCCCGTCTGAAGGTGATGACCAGTTCATACCGGCTGACATTGTGGACGAGGCCATGAAGCGCGAAAAGTACAAGGATCAGACTGCGCCTATTATTATTGGTGTGGATCCCGCACGATTTGGCGCTGATGCAACAGTCCTTGCAATCCGGCAGGGCAGGGACATTATCCGAATTGACCGGCATCGAGGCGATGACACGATGACGGTGGTTGGCCACATCATTGAGGCCATGGAAGAATGGAAGCCGGCCATGGTGGTGATTGATGAAGGTGGTCTTGGCGCCGGTATTGTTGACCGCCTGAAAGAGCAGCGCTACAAGGTCAAGGGTGTAAACTTTGGCAACAAGTCAGCCAACCCTATCATGTATGGCAACAAGCGTGCTGAGATGTGGGGCAAGATGAAGGACTGGTTAAGGTCAGCAAGCATTCCAAAAGACAGGTTCTTGAAAACGGATCTGGTTTCACCTATGATCAAGCCTGATTCACGTGGAACAATATTCTTGGAGTCCAAGAAAGACATGAGAGCACGGGGGCTTGCTTCACCGGATGCAGCGGATGCCATTTGCGTGACCTTTGCTTTTCCTGTGGCGCACCGAGAGTACAGTGAAAAAACTCGTACACTACGGACTTCAGACCGTGGTGCAGTTTCAACCAGTTGGATGGGGTCTTAACATGGCTACGAAAAAGGGCGTGTCATTATCTGTTGGCCGAGGTGAGAAGTTGCCGGTGTCTAAAGGCGCGGGTTTGACGGCCAAAGGGCGCGAGAAATACAATGCGGCCACGGGTTCAAACTTGAAAGCGCCAGCGCCTAATCCAAAGACCAAAGCGGACCAAGGCCGCAAGGATTCATTTTGTGCAAGAATGGGTGCGGTAGCCGCCAACGCCAAAGATGGCGAACGCGCTAAAGCTGCCCTTAAACGATGGAAGTGTTAATCATGGCGACTAAACAGGGGCTTTATGCCAATATTCATGCTAAACAACAACGAATTGCTGCTGGGTCTAAAGAGAAGATGCGAAGCCCTAGTGATAAGGGTGCGCCAACTGCCAAAGACTTTAAAGACTCTGCTAAAACGGCTAAGAAAGCAAAGTGATGCCCCTCGTTAAATCTAAATCACCCGAGGCGTTTCGCAAGAACGTAGCTGCTGAAGTCAAAGCTGGCAAGCCGGTCAAGCAAGCCGTGGCCATTGCGTATTCTGTCAAGCGTGCTTCTCCACCTCCAAAGAAAAAATGACCCCAAAAGCCTTGCAAAACTGCCTGATCATGGAGAGGGATGTTGAGAAGCATGACACCCTCATACTTTTGTCTAGCGAGAAACTTGGCACTGGTGTGGTACTATCGGCAGGCCCAGATTGCAAAGACGTTAATGTCGGTGATCGTGTATATTTCGATGTTGGGCAAGAATTTACGCATGGCGGCAAAGAGTACGTGCTGATGCGCGAACCTCACGTTTTAGGGGTCTTTAATGGCTGATCCAACCGGAATAGTCGCTGCGGCTAATGTTGCTGCTGGCGGCAAACCACTGAAGTCTGACGCAGACATCCTGACCGTTGCGCGTGCAAGGTTGGACATGGCTGTCTCTGCACTGTCCGAATCCCGTGAAGACGAAACCGATGACCTGAAGTTTTACGCAGGCTCACCAGACAACCATTGGCAGTGGCCTGCCGATGTACTGGCCACCCGTGGCGCGGTGCAAGGCCAAACCATCAACGCCCGTCCTTGCCTAACCATCAACAAGCTACCACAGCATGTGCGGCAGGTCACCAACGACCAACGGCAAAACCGCCCAGGCGCTAAAGTCATTCCTGTGGATGACAACGCTGACATTGAGGTGGCCGACATTTTTAATGGCATGATTCGGCACATTGAGTACATCAGTGATGCCGATGTGGCCTACGATACGGCGTGCGAGAACCAAGTGTCCTACGGCGAAGGCTATATTCGCCTGCTGACTGAGTATTGCGAAGACAACAGCTTTGACCAAGACATCAAGATTGGCCGTGTACGCAACAGTTTCAGTGTCTACATGGACCCTACAATCCAAGACCCAACGGGTGCGGATGCCAAGTATTGTTTCATCACCGAAGACCTGACCAAAGAAGAATTTGAGCGCATGTATCCTGATGCAGCGCCGATCACCACGCTTCAGTCGTTGGGTGTGGGTGACCAGTCGATCAGCAATTGGCTCAATGAGGACACGATCCGCATTGCTGATTATTATTACATCGACTATGACCGCACAACGCTGAATTTGTACCCTGGCAACGCTACGGCGTTTGAGGGCACACCTGAAGACAAGCAATTAAAAGCGTTTTACGGCAAACCCATCAAGTCCCGCGAGTCTGACCGCCCAAAAGTGCGGTATTGCAAGATCAACGGCTACGAAATCCTTGAGCAACGCGAGTGGGCAGGCAAATATATTCCCGTCATTCGCATTGTTGGCAATGAATTTGAGGTGGATGGCCGCTTGTATGTGTCTGGTTTGGTCCGAAACGCCAAAGATGCCCAGCGCATGTACAACTATTGGGTGTCCCAAGAAGCTGAGATGCTGGCCTTGGCGCCAAAAGCGCCATTTATTGGCTATGGCGGCCAGTTTGAGGGCTACGAAGACAAGTGGAAGACCGCTAACACCAACAATTGGCCTTATCTGGAGGTCAATCCAGACGTTACAGACGGTCAAGGCAGTGTTATGCCACTACCCCAGCGTGCCCAGCCTCCAATGGCTTCCAGCGGTCTTCTGCAAGCCAAAGCTGGCGCATCTGAGGACATTAAGTCCACCACTGGCCAATATAACGCTTCTCTTGGCATGGGTTCCAACGAACGGTCAGGCAAAGCCATCCTTGCGCGTCAGCGTGAAGGCGATGTAGGTACTTACCACTATGGTGACAACTTAGCCCGTGGCGTGCGTCATGTGGCTCGTCAACTGGTGGACTTGATTCCGAAGATTTACGACACCCAGCGTATTGCTCGAATTATTGGTGAAGATGGCGACACCAAAATGGTCAAGATTAACCCCGAGCAACCCGAGCCGGTCAACAAGATTGTTGACCAAAACGGGATTGTGCTTGAGAAAATCTACAACCCTGGCGTTGGCAAGTACGATGTCGTTTCAACCACCGGCCCAGGCTACGCGACAAAACGTCAAGAGGCTCTTGAAGCAATGGCACAACTGTTGCAAGGCAACCATCAACTGTGGGCTGTGGCCGGTGACCTTTTTGTGAAAAACATGGATTGGCCAGGCGCACAAGAGATGGCCAAACGGTTTGCCAAGACTATTGATCCTAAGTTGATGAACGACAGCGATGAGAATCCAGCCTTGCAGGCCGCGCAGCAACAGATGCAAGCGATGGGTCAAGAGATGGAACAGATGCACCAGATGTTAATGCACGTTAACCAGTCGGTTGAAGTGCAAGACATGAAGCGCAAAGACTTTGAGGCGCAGGTTAAGGCATACGAAGCTGAGACTAAACGGTTGGCGCAAGTTCAGGCATCTATGTCGCCAGAGCAGATTCAGGACATCGTGATGGGCACGGTTCACGGTATGATCACCTCTGGTGATCTGATTGGCGAAATGCCAGGCCGTGACATGGATGTTGGTGCTGAGATGCCGCAAGAAGGTATGGAAATGATGCCACCTGAACAACAGATGGGAATGCCACAATGAAAGCAAACGAATTTTTAGGTTTGTTGTTTCTTGCAAGAGATGTGGCGCACAGTGTTCATTTGAACACCCGCAGCTTTTCCAAGCACGAAGCGCTTAACATTTTTTACAACCGAATCATTGGTGCAGCGGATGATTTTGCTGAAAGCTATCAAGGCCGTCACGGTCTGATTGGCCCCATTACATTGCACTCGGCCAAGAAAACATCTAACATCATTGAATTCTTGGAAGACTCGCTCAAGCAGATCGAAGACGCCAGATATGAGGTGGTTGACAAAACCGATATGTCATTGCAACAACTGATTGACAATATCATTGAGATTTATTTAAGAACTTTGTACAAACTCCGCTTTCTTGCATAAGGACTATTATGGCAAACTATACCCAAACTGACGCAACAGTAAACATCAAAGCATCGGCTGGTAAATTGATTGGTATCATGGTCACTGCGGCCAGCGGTACACCAACCATCACGGTTTATGATTCGGCTGCAACGACTACGACCACGCCGATTTTTAAAGTGTTTACGCCAACAGCGGCGACTGCTTACAATTTTGGTGTTAATGGTATTTATGCCAACAAGGGCATTTACATTGTCATCAGTGGCACTGTTTCCGCAACCGTCTACTACGATTAAATTATGTCCAACGTCAAAATTTCCCAACTCCCTGCGGCCACCACCCCGCTGGCAGGCACGGAGGTTTTGCCTCTGGTCCAAGGCACAACGACCGCAAAGGTCACGGTTGCTCAACTGCGTGCAACTTCTGTCACGGCGGTTACCGGCACTGCGCCCGTAGTTTCTTCGGGTGGCCTGACCCCTGCCATTAGCATGGCTGCGGCCAACACTTCCACAAACGGCTATTTGACCTCGACCGATTGGAATACGTTTAACGGCAAAGGTTCTGGCACAGTTACTGGCGTTACTGCTACATCGCCTGTGGTGTCTAGCGGCGGCACAGCGCCCGTGATCAGTATGCCAGCGGCCAGCACTTCGGCCAGTGGTTATTTAACTTCCACTGACTGGAATACTTTTAACGGCAAATATTCAACCGGCGGTGCTTTGGGCACACCTTCATCGGGTACAGCTACAAACCTTACAGGATTGCCGCTGACTACTGGCGTGACTGGCACTTTGCCTGTTGCCAATGGCGGCACTGGCACAACCACGCCTTCGTTGGTAGCCGGTACAAACGTGACGGTTTCCGGCACTTGGCCTAATCAAACTGTTAACGCCACAGCAAGTGGTTCAGGCACAGTGACTTCGGTGGCGGCTACCGTGCCAGCATTTTTGGCGGTGACTGGATCCCCTATTACAACTTCGGGCACTTTGGCTATTGCTTACAGTGGCACAGCTTTGCCTGTGCTTAACGGCGGCACAGGTACAACCACACCAGCTTTGGTTGCAGGCACAAACGTGACCATCACCGGCACTTGGCCAAACCAAACAATCAATTCATCTGGCGGCGGTAGCATGGTCTACCCTGGCGCGGGTATTGGCAACTCTACCGGCACAGCTTGGGGCACTTCATACAGCACCACCGGTACAGGCACTGTAGTGGCTTTGGCAACCAGCCCTACGTTTGTGACTCCCGTTTTGGGGACACCAGCTTCTGGCGTGGCAACCAACTTAACTGGTTTGCCTTTGACTACCGGCGTGACCGGCACATTGCCCGTCTTGAATGGCGGTACAGGCCAAACGACTGCTGCGGCGGCTATCACTGCCTTGACAGGCACTCAAACCTCGGCCTATTACCTCCGATCCAACGGTACAAACTCGGTCTTGGCGGCTTTGGCTGCGGCTGATGTTACTGGCACTTTGGCGGTGGCTAACGGCGGTACAGGTGTCACAACTTCTACAGGTACAGGCGCTGTTGTTTTGTCTACCAGCCCCACACTTGTCACGCCTTTGCTGGGCACACCAACATCCGGTGTTGCTACCAACTTAACTGGCTTGCCACTGACCACAGGTGTCACGGGTACTTTGCCCGTAGCTAACGGCGGTACAGGAACAACAACTCCCGCTTTAGTTGCAGGTACAAACGTCACGATTACTGGTACTTGGCCCAATCAAACTATCAACTCATCTGGAAGTGGCGGCGGTGTAACTTCGTTTAGCGCGGGTACAACTGGTTTTACACCAAGCACAGCCACTACGGGTGTTGTAACTCTTGCTGGAACACTTGCTGTAGCAAACGGTGGAACGGGCGTTACAACTTCTACGGGTTCCGGCAATACTGTATTGTCAACATCACCTACTTTGGTGACTCCAATCTTGGGCGTGGCAACGGCCACATCCTTGCAAGGAATTATTGGCAACGTAACCCCTGCAACTGGCGCGTTTACTTCCATTACTGCTAGTAGTACGATCACGCCAAGTCAAACTGCTGGAATTGTTGGTACAACGACAAACAATAATGCTAACGCGGGAAGTGTTGGCGAGGTAGTGTCGTCATCTGTTGCGGTAGGTTCGGCGGTTTCACTTACAACTGCTTCAGGCGCATTTACAGGAAAAACAATCACTAGCATTTCTCTTACTGCTGGTGATTGGGATGTTTTTGGGACAATTGGAATTAATAATGCGTCAACAACCAATTTTACCGTTGTTGGTGGTGGCGTAAATACAGTAACTGACACTTTAAACTCAGCTTATGAGGAAGAAACGCGATTTTCCTACGGAGCAGCGGGGGTAGTTTTAAACAATGTAGTCACATTTACGTTTCCAACAACAAGAGTGTCAGTTGCGTCTACTACCACTTATTACTTAATTGCATACGCTCAATTTTCAGTATCTACAGCTACAGCATTTGGCAGAATTACCGCAAGGAGAATGCGATGAAATTTTTTGTAAAAATAGACGGCGCAAGATTTGTTTTTTATGAGGGCATGAGTAAAGAAGCAATTGATGCTATGCTTACCGATCAAAACTTAGTTTATGAATTTGTAAGTGAATTAACATATCAAGAAGCACTTGAATCTTTGGATCCAAAGATAAATTAATGTTTTTGATTAATTGGGATTAACATGACCACCAAAACTTGGACCGTAGAACAAATGCAATGTTTTCCCCAATATGAGGGCAAGGAAAATGTCGTTTATGTGGTGAACTGGTTGCTGACCGGCACACAAGGGGACTATACTGCACATATTTACAGTACAGCAAATCTTGAGTACGCTCCAGGTTCGCCGTACACTGAGTACGCATCCTTGACACCAGACCAAGTAATTGGCTGGGTCAAGAATTCGCTTGGTGAAGAAGAAGTGCGTAAATATGAAACCAGACTTGATGAAGAACTGGCCAAGAAAGCCGCACCGCAATTGATCACAACTGGCCTGCCGTGGGTTGACCAAACGTATGTGCCAATAAAACTGTACTGATGCAGTCCATCAGGGAATCTTAGGATTCATAGAAATGACTGAAGAAGTCCAACAAGCCCTAGCGGAAGTAGACTCCGCGCCAACCACGGATGTGACGGCCACACCTGAAGTTGCTGAAAGTACGCCGGAAGTAACCGAAGCCAAATCATTCTCGCAAGAGGAACTTGATGCAGCTATCGGCAAACGCCTTGCAAGAGAGCAACGTAAGTGGGAAAGAGAACAAGCACAGCGTCAGTCTGAACAACAGACGTTGAGAGCAGCCCCGACAGCCACCGCTGACCAGTTTGAGTCAACTGAAGCCTATGCAGACGCACTGGCACTCCAGAAGGCAGAAGAATTGATCGCCAAGCGTGAAGCCGCCAAGCAGCACTCGCAGGTTCTTGAGAGTTATCACGATCTTGAGGAAGAAGCGCGGAGCAAATACGATGACTTTGAACAAGTTGCGTACAACCCCAAGCTACCAATCACCAACGTGATGGCAGAAACGATCCAGTCTTCGGACATTGGACCTGAGTTAGCGTACTACCTCGGGTCAAATCCAAAAGAAGCAGATCGCATCTCACGCATGACGCCCTTGAGCCAGGCGAAGGAAATCGGACGGATCGAAGCCAAATTGGCCGCTGAACCTCCGATGAAGAAAACAACATCTGCGCCAGCGCCGATTTCGCCAGTTACCGCCCGATCCTCTGGATCACCGGCACATGACACTACGGACCCACGGTCTATCAAGACCATGACAGCCTCGCAGTGGATTGAAGCCGAAAGGTTGCGACAGCGGAAGAAGTGGGAAGCACAGAACCGCTAACTCTCTTAAGATCGGGTACAATGATTACCTGAAATTAGGAGAATTGAAATGGAGAGTGACAATTTAGATTTGACGGCTGAAGAACTGAAGCGGCAACGCAACAGAGAAGCATCTGTTAGATATAGAGAACGAAATCGTGAAAAGTTCAATCAGCGTATGCGTGATTGGCGGGAATCAAACAGGGAGAAATCCCGTGAACATTCCCGCGAATGGCGTAATCGTAAGATTGCGAATGGAACACCAGAAGAAGTCGCTGCAATTCGAGCGCATGAATCTGCAAAAACCAAACGTGCTCAAACGATATGTAGAAATGCTGTATTTGTTGCTTATGGTGGCTATACTTGTAACTGCTGCGGTGAAACTGAATCATTGTTTCTTTCGATAGATCATATAAATAATAACGGCGCAAAAGAACGTAAATCGGGTTTGTATTCAGGCTCAGGATACGGTTTTTATCGCTGGCTTAGGAAGTCAGGCTTTCCGTCTGGTTACCAAGTATTGTGTATGAACTGTCAAGTAGGGAAACATAAAAACGGTGGCGTTTGTCCTCACCAAACAACTTTGACTTCTTAAAGGAAATTATCATGAGTAATTCGATTCTAACGATCGATATGATCACCCGCAAGGCTTTGGAAATATTGGAAAATAACCTTGTGATCACCCGCAACGTGAACCGCCAGTATGACGATTCTTTCGCTGTTGAAGGCGCAAAAATCGGTTCCACACTGCGTATCCGTTTACCTGACCGTGCTCTGGTAACTGACGGTGCCGCCCTGCAAGTTCAGGACGATAACGAACAGTTTACCACTCTGACTGTCTCCACCCAAAAGCACATTGGTGTCAACTTCACATCTGCTGAATTGACCATGCAATTGGATGACTTTGCAGAACGTGTGTTGAAGCCTCGTATCAGCCAGTTGGCCTCCAGCATTGATGCTGACGTTGCTAACTGCTTCAAGACTATCGGCAACTCGGTTGGCACTCCTGGCACTACACCTTCAACTTCTTTGGTCTTGTTGCAAGCCCAGCAGAAGCTGAACGAAAACGCCGCTGTAATGAACCCACGTTACGCCACCGTCAACCCTGCCGCTAACGCTGGTCTGGTTGAAGGCATGAAAGGTTTGTTTAATCCTACCGACACCATCAGCAAGCAGTTTAAGAACGGCATGATGGGCACTGGCGTGTTGGGTTATGACGAGATCAACATGTCTCAGTCGATCAAACAGTTCACCACTGGTTCGCGTGATGCAGCCGCTGCTACTACAGTAAAAACCACTGTAACATCAGAAGGCGCAGCTACCCTTGTGTTGACTCAAGCCTCTGTGAGCACAACCATTAAAGCCGGTGATGTGTTTACTGTTGCAGCTTGCTTTGCTGTGAACCCACAAACTCGTGAAACCACTGGTTCGTTGTTTCAGTTTGTGGCTTTGGCTGACGCAACTGCTGTGTCTGGCGATTGGACTGTAACTGTGGCCCCCATGTACTCCGCTGCTCACGCACTGGCTACCATGACCGCTTTGCCAGTATCTAGCGCTGTTGTGACCTTCTTGGGCACTGCATCTACTGCTTACGCACAAAACTTGGTTTACCACAAGGACGCTATCACGTTCGCTACTGCTGACCTCTTGCTCCCACAAGGTGTTGACATGGCTGCCCGTGCCGTTCACAACGGTATCAGCTTGCGCGTTGTTCGTCAGTACGACATCAACAACGACCGCCTGCCTTGCCGTATTGACGTTCTGTATGGCTTTAGCACCATTCGTCCACAGATGGCTTGCCGTCTCTGGGGTTAATCAATTCTTTTTTAAAGGAAAAATATCATGGCTTTACCTAATGGCTCTGGCGGTTATCAAGTTGGTGACGGCAATACAGGCGAAATTCAGTTCAATGCACAACCTACACCTAGCGCGATTGCCGCTGGTGCAGCAACTTTGACTGTGACTCAACTGGCTACTAAGATTATTCTTGGCTCGCCTGGTACGTCTGCTGCTGCTTACACACTGCCCACTGCTGCTTTGATGGACGCTGCTTTCCCAAGTATGCCCGTTAACTCAGCATTTGACTTCAATGTGATCAACGTGGACGGCTCTAGTTCTGGTGTTATCACCATGACTGCTGGCACAGGTTGGACAGTTGGAACTTCTGGCTCACTGGGTCTGATGACCATTGCTGCTACTGCTGGTACATCGGCTGCATTCCGCGCCCGTAAGACTGGTGATGCTGCTTGGTCTTTGTATCGTTTGTAATTTAAACGGGGGCTTCGGCCCCTGTTTTAAAGGAAACAATCATGGCAAATTCACAAGCTGTCGGTGTTGCGTATAGCGATCCCGAATTTACTACCTGCTACGCAAGTCAAGAGATTGGCTACAGCGCAGCAGCCCAAGGTGCGGTAACGCAAGCCACCAGCAAATCCACAGGGGTGACGCTGAATACTAGTGCTGGCCGCATCACAATGAACAACGCAGCGTTGGCCGGAGCCACCGCCGTGTCGTTTGTTTTGACCAATAGTTCAATCTCCATCAATGACACAATTATTGTGTGCGTTTCTAGTAACACTACTGGTAGCGCTGCTGGGGCTTACACCACTTACGTTTCGTATTTGGCTGCTGGTTCTGCCTTGATTACGTTGCGAAACTTGACTGCGTCAACTTCATATTCTGAAGCTGTCATCATCAACTTTGCAATCATCCACGGCGCAAGCTAAATTAAATGGGGGCTAATTACCCCCATTTTTTAAATCATGGTTATTTATCTTTCTCATCCTGTTCACGGTCGCAAAGTAGCCACAATGGACCTTGAAGCCGATTTTGATGAAAAAAATGGTTGGATGCGCTACAATCCAGACACGCCTTCAGACTCTGAAGAAGCGGCCAACACGTTAGTTGTGAAGCGCAAATACACCCGCAAAGGTGAAACCGAAGGAGTCTGAGCATGGCCTCTGCCATCTACGCTATTGTCAACAATGTCACCCGCGACATGTACGTTGGCTCTGCTGTGGCTGTTAATCGCAGATGGAACGCGCATCGTAATTTATTGTTTAAGCAATGCCACTACAACACACGCCTTCAACGGGCGTATAACAAGTACGGCGCAAATACGTTTGATTGGGAAATTATTCAGTTTGTTGATGACAAGACTAATTTGATCTCCCGTGAGCAATTTTGGATGGATTTTTTTAAGCCAACTTACAACGGGCGTCCAATTGCCAACTCACCTCTTGGAACAAAAGCCTCAATTGAAACACGCGCTAAAATGAGTGTATCGGCTAAAAAGCGTGGGTTTTCTGACAAACATAAGCAAAACATTTCAAAAGCTAAAAAGGGCGTTTCCGTAATGTCCGAGGCGCAAAAAGCACATTTATCAAATGTAAACAAGGGTAAGGTTTTTTCTGCTGAAACCCGTGAAAAAATTAGAACGACCAGCACTGGCCGTTATCATACAGACGAGGCAAAGCAGAAAATTTCTGTAGCCGCTAAAGCCCGATGGGCTGCAAAAAAGGGGCAATAAATGGCTACTGTTTTTACGGCTGGGGATCAAATTAACCGCGCCTTGCGCTTAATCGGTATGCTGGCCGAAGGTGAAACGCCTTCCTCCGAAACATCCAACGATTGCCTTGTTGCGCTAAATCAGATGATAGATTCGTGGAATACAGAACGTCTGTCTGTTTTTTCTACGCAAGATCAAGTCTTTACATGGCCTGCTGGTTTTATTAACCGCACCCTTGGCCCAACAGGCGATTTTGTAGGCAACCGGCCTATTTTGCTGGATGATGCAACCTACTACCGTGACGCAAGCACAAACGTTTCTTACGGCATAAAAATGATTAACCAGCAGCAATACGATGGTATTGCTGTGAAAACAGTAACGTCTACTTACCCGCAAGTGTTGTTTATCAACATGACATATCCAGACGTTGATATGTACATCTACCCCAAGCCCACGCGGGATTTGGAGTGGCATTTTGTCAGTGTTGAAGAATTAACTCAGCCTGCTACGTTGAACACGGTACTAGCGTTCCCGCCAGGCTACCTGCGTGCGTTTACGTATTCGTTGGCAATGGAGATTGCGCCTGAGTTTGGCGTTGAGCCAAGCCCCCAAGTGCAACGCATTGCCATGACCAGCAAGCGCGACTTAAAGCGCATCAATAACCCTGACGATGTGATGTCGATGCCTTACGCCATCGTGGCCACTCGCCAGCGCTTTAACATTTATGCTGGCAATTATTGATGTTGATTGCGCTTGATTACGACAAAACCTACACCGCCGATCCGGCGTTGTGGGATGATTTTGTTCAATTAGCGCAAAATCGTGGGCACACAGTAAAAATTGTCACGATGCGTACACCAGTTGAAACAATTGTCAATGCCCCAATTGAAGTTGTTTACACTAGCCGAAAAGCAAAGTCGGCTGTAATCAACGCCGACATTTGGATTGATGACAGCCCACAATGGGTCTATCAGGATTCTTTATGAAAACGCAGATTCTTGGCTCTAGCTACGTTGCACGCAGCACCAATGCTGCGGATAACCGCATGGTCAATCTGTTTCCTGAGATCATCCCCGAGGGTGGCAAGGAAGCGGCGTTTTTAAACCGTGCCCCTGGCTTGCGGCTGGTGACATCCGTAGGCGTTGGTCCTATTCGGGGCATGTTGCAATCGGGTCAATGGCTGTACGTGGTATCCAACAATCAACTGTACAAAGTTGATCAAAGCTACAACGCAACACTGCTTGGCACTGTGGGCAACACCGGCCCCGTGTCGATGGCATTTAACGGCACTCAATTGTTTATTGCGGCCAACGGTCCAAGTTATGTCTACAACTCTGTAACTGGCGTTTTTGTTCAGAACAATACATTTCCACCAGCGCAGACCGTCACGTTTGTGGACGGCTATTTCATCTTTAACGAAATCAACAGCCAGAAGTTTTGGGTGACTGATTCGTATGATGGCACGGTGCTAGACGGAGCCAGTGTGGCCAGTGCCGAAGGATCGCCCGATGGTCTGGTGGCCGTGATCGCTGACCACAATGAACTATGGCTATTTGGTGGTAACTCGGTTGAGGTTTGGTATGACGCCGGACTACCGCCCCCTGGGCAGCCATTCCAGCGCATCCAAGGGGCTTTTAACGAGATAGGATGCGCGGCAGCGTTTTCGGTAGCCAAGCTAGACAACAGCTTGTTCTGGCTGGGCGCTGACGCCCGTGGCCAAGGCATTGTTTACCGTGCCAACGGTTACACGGGCACACGCATATCTACGCACGCAGTTGAATATGCTATTGCCCAATACGGCAACATCACAGACGCCATCGCTTATTCGTACCAGCAAGAAGGTCACACCTTCTATGTGCTGACCTTCCCTTCGGCCAACGCCACATGGGTCTACGATGCCTCAACCCAAGCGTGGCACGAACGTGCAAGCTGGGAGAACGACAACGCAATCCGTCATCGGTCCAACTGCCGCGCTGTGTTTAACAGCGAAGTGCTGGTCGGTGACTTTGCAGACGGCAAAATTTATGCGTTTGATTTGGATGTGTACTCGGATAATGACCACATCCAAAAGTGGATTCGCTCTTGGCGTGCGCTGGCCTCTGGTACGAACACGCTTAAGCGCACCGCACAGCATTCATTGCAACTTGACTGTGAAGTCGGGTTTACCCTGCCTCCAGTTACAGAAGAACAATTTATTGTTACTGAAGACAGCGATGACATTATCACTGAGTCTTACGACTTCCTGATCACAGGTGACCAAACAAGCGTCAACGGTACGCCCTTGGTGTTGCTGCGGTGGTCGGACGATGGTGGCCATACGTGGGGCAACTACCATTCTAAATCTATGGGCGCTGTGGGTCAGACCGGCCAACGGGTGATCTGGCGGCGTTTGGGCATGACAATGAAGTTGCGCGACCGCGTGTATGAAATTTCAGGCACCGATCCGGTCAAGATTGCTATCATGGGCGCTGAACTGTTTGTGACGCCTACCAATGCTTAACGCAGATACCAATATCCCGTCAAGCCGTGTACCGCTTCTTGATGAAGTGACGGGTCTAATGTCGCGGCAATGGTATCGGTATTTTTTGGCGTTGTTAGAGTCAAATGTTGATTACACACCTCAAAGTGATCCAGCTAATGTACCGTTAACCACATCGCCATTGGTTATTGGAAACGACACCCAAAGGCCGGTAGACGTTATGATCAGCGGCGGCGGTGTAATTAAGGTCGAATTCCAACGTGGGACTGGTACAAAATACAATACGGGTTCGTACTATGGCATGTTTGGTTTGTCGCCCACTGACGCGCTAACTATCACGTACTCAGGCACACCCATTGTTACGCTTATTCCAAGGTAATCCTATGCAAGTGACTTACGGTAAAGGGTTTAAAATTGCGCCAGCAGTGTCAATGGTTGACAAGGTAAAAGCCTTGCAGGTTGAGGTGTCAAAGCTGCCGCAATACGAACCTAAAACTAAACACTATTTTCATGGCGGCATGTACTGCCGTGAAGTGTTCCGTCATGCTGGCGTGTTGGTGGTAGGAAAAGTTCATAAAAAAGAACATTTTTATTTGATTGTGTCGGGCACCGTGTCCATTACCACTGACGATGGCGCAATTGAAATATCAGGGCCGTATTTATTTGAAAGTAAACCAGGAACGAAACGCGCTGTGTATGCCCATACGGATACTATTTGCATGACCTTCCATCGCACCGATTCGCAAACTGTGGAGGACGCTGAAACCGAATTGGTTGAGGAAGAACCCAACAGCATGTATAGTCTCGGTAATATTGTTAAAGATCAACCTTTGGAGGTGTTGCCATGACATTCTGGGTAGCTGGAGCTGTAGTTACTAGCTCGTTAATCGGCGCAAATGCAGCCAGTAGTGGCGCTGCGGCGCAAGCCAATGCGGCAAATCAAGCCGCACAACTTCAAAGAGAACAATTTGACATAACAAATGAACAGCAACGCCCTTACCGTGAAGCGGGTGGCCGAGCGCTGACTAGACTAGAAAGTTTGGCCGAATACAAGCCATTTAACATGGCTACGTTTGCCCAAGACCCCAGTTATCAGTTTCGATTGGACCAAGGCACAAAAGCATTAGAGCGTAGCGCTGCGGCCCGAGGTGGTCTAATTAGTGGGAACACTGGCGGTGCATTGCAAAATTATGGCCAAAACTTGGCATCGCAAGAATATAGCAATGCGTTTAACCGATACCAAACTGAACGCAACGCAACCCTTGAGCCTTACATGACTCTTGCAGGTTTTGGTAGAAGTGCAAACGCGCTTTCTGCCCAAGCTGGACAAAACTATGCAACCAACGCAGGCAACATGCTTACCAGTGGCGCAGCCGCACAAGCGGCTGGCGGCGTGGGCGTGGCAAATGCTGTTACTGGCGGTGCAAACCAATACATGAACTACACCAGCAACAATAATTTAGCCAATGCTTTACGCAATCGTCCTAGTTATAACTCCTTCTTTGGCTCTACCCCAGCAGGATACGGCAGCGAATTATAAGGAATAAATTATGGCACTCGATCCAAACATCGCCCTTGGCGTTCGGGGTATTGAATTACCTAACCCTTTGACGCAATACAGCCAAATGGCGCAAATCCAAAACGCGCAAAATCAAAATCAATTGGCTCAGTATCAACTTGGCGCTGCACAGCGTCAGGAATTTACGCAAAACGCTTTGTCAGATGCGTACAAGGCCGCATATAACTCACAGACCGGCGCTATTGATAGCGCTATGTTGATGCGAGGGTTAGCCGAACGCGGCGCTGGTCATTTGATTCCTGATGTGCAGACCAAAATGTTGGCCACAGAAAAAGAACGGGGCGCGATTAAAAAAACCGCCGTTGAAACAACCGGTCTTGAATTTAAGCAACGAATTGACAAAGCTACCAAAGCCATTGGGGATATTGCTGCGCTAAACAGTCCTGAAGAAGCTATAGCCAGCATTGATCAGCATCTTGCCAGCGGCGACATTGATCAGCAAAAAGCCAACATGCTCAAAGGCCAGTTGGCACAAGCGCCATCGTTTGGGGCTTGGCAAAAAGGAATGTTGGTTAACATTCTTGATGCCAAAGAAAGATTGACGCAAACATCACCTAAACCAATGCAAGTCACTCGTGCAGACGGCAGTATTATTTTCTTGGACCAGAACCCTAACAGTCCAACGTTCCAAAAAGAAGTTATGCCTGCCCAAGCCTCTGGCATGACACCAGCACAGATTGCGGCTAACAGAATCGCGCAGCAACAAGCAAACATTTCTGCGGGTAATCTTGCGCTTCAGCAAGCCAAATTTGCGTTTGAAAAAGCCAACCCAGGTTTTGAACTTAAAGAAAATGAAAACGGTGAATTTTTTGGAGTAAACAAGCGCACATTGCAAGCATTTCCTGTCACTATTGGCGGTGGCGCTGCACCGGCTGTTGCACCAATGGTTCAAGGCGCCGGCGGTATGCCTGGACCGCGCATGGCGCAGCCTGGCGCTGTTGTGCCAGCCATCCCTGGCATGACCAGTGTGCTTGATCAGACTGCCCCTGCTGTTGCACCAACTGCTGGTGGGCCTCGCCAGTTAGTTGGCAAGGGAACGGCAATGACTGAGGCTCAAAGCAAATCGGCTATGTTTGGCGCGGCTATGAACCAAGCAAACGGCATAATTTCTAAAGTTGAAAAAGATGGGACAACAACTGCACCAGTTGCTGTTTCTGTGTTGCAAGGTCTTGCTAAACTAAGCCCTCAATTTTTGGGATCAGGTGAAAACGCTGCAAATGCTATTGAGTCTATATTTAGACAAGATCCAACTTCACTTTTAGGGCCAGATGTCAATCAGCAAAAACTAGGTCAAGCTCAAATTGCATTTGCAACGGCTTATTTAAGAGCAACATCTGGCGCTGCATTTGGGCCAAGTGAAGTTTCAAACACAATTAAAGAATATTTTCCTTTAGTTGGCGAAGATAAAACTGTTGTACAACAAAAAGCAAAAGCTAGACAACGCGCAATTGAGGGCATGAAAATTTCAACTAGCAAACAAGGCCAAAGTTACATTGACAAATCTGGTGCAAACGCAAATGACCCATTAGAACTTTTTGGGGGCAAACCGTAATGGCCACACTTGCTGAATTTCGAGCACAGTATCCTCAATACGATGAAGTGCCAGATGTAAAGTTGGCCGATTCGTTGCATCAAAAGTTTTATAGCCAGATCCCAAAGATAGACTTTTACAAGACCATTGGATTGGGTTCAGCTACAGAAATACCTGGCGCTGAAAATGTAGTGACTAAGCCTGCGCCAAAAGTTTCTTTGCGTGACCGGATTATGGGCGTGATTGAAACACCTGCGACACTTGTCGGCGGTCTTGCAAGTGGCGTTGTGGCGCCCGTGGCCGGCTTAATTGGATCTTTGGCAAGCGGTCAGTATGGAACGCCTGCCGGTGTCCAAGCTGGTGAGGAAGCAGCTCGCACTGCTCGGGCTCAGTTTTATCAACCACGCACTGAGACAGCCAAACAAATCCTTGGTGGAATTGGCAATGTTTTGGAACCTCTTACCGGCGCTTTGCCACCAACCTTTGGCACAGCTGGTGCAAACTTAAATGCAATGGCTGGACCGGCCATGATGCAGGCTGGCGCAATTGCCCGTCCGGCAATTGGACAAGCTGTGGCGCCAGCTCGTAATGCGCTGGCCAATGTATTGACTCGTGAACAGCCGGCTATGCAAGGTATGGGTGCAGCGACAACTCAAGAAGATATGTTGAGGGCTGAAAGGGCGCAGCGCCAAAACATCAGATTGCTTAAAGGTGAGCAACAACAAAACCTTGGTCAATTGCAGTTTGAATCAGAAACGGCTAAGAATTTTCCAGAAACAATTGGCAAGCCATTGCTTGAGGCCAAAGCTGCACAAAAAACTGATATTTTAAATCGCATGGACAGGATGGCAGAAGAAACAGGCGCACAAGGTGCCTTGTCTGATTCTGAATCCTACCGAAAATTAGGCACAATTGTTGACAAAGAATTGGTCAATGCTTATGAAAATAAAAAGAAAAAAGTTGATACGGCGTATCAAAAAGCAAGAGATGCAAACGAAACCAAGACAGTTGTTGACACTACTGCGTTAGACGATTATTTGACAAGTCTTGCAGCCGAAGCTATTTCAGTACCAGAAATAAATTCTATCAAAGCAAAGTTAAATGCGTTTAAAGATTTAAAAAATGGTCAGGTGACTATTGATGATATTGAGTCAATCTATCAAGTTGCTAACAAGTTAGGCAAGCCTGGTGAGACATCTGGCAAATACATGAAGGACATTAGAAATGTTCTTGATCAAGTAACTGAAGGTGCTGGCGGTGATCTGTACAAAGCTGCACGAACTCAAAGGCGAGAGCTTGCAAACCAATTTGACGATAACTTTAGGGTTGCTGAACTGCTTGGTACAAAGGCTGGCTATGCAGACCGCAAAGTTGCGCTTGATGATGTGTTTAAACACATTGTTTTGGACGGCAGTAAAGAACAAATGCAGAATGTGGCAGTGCTGTTAAAAAAAGCTGGACCAGAAGGGCAGCAAGCGTGGGCCGAAGTGCAAGGTCAGACTATTCAGCACATGAAAGATCAATTAACTAAAAACGCAAGTGGCGAATTGTCATTTGCAAAACTTAAAACAACGATTGACAACTTGGATCGTGAAGGCAAGCTGTCTTATTTGTTTGGCAAAACTGGCCGTGATCAAATTATTGATTTGCGAGATACGGTAAAAGATGCCTTGGTCAAACCGCCTGGTGCTGTGAATTATTCCAATACAGCAAGTGCAATGGTTAGGGTTTTTGACACACTTGAAAAGACAAAGTTGCCATTTACTGGCATGGCTGCTGAAGCAGCACGCAAACAATCCATTGGGAAAAAAGTTGAAGAAGCTGTTAATTTCAACGCATTAACACCTAAACAACCCAACAAAAACGCACTTAGAATTGATTTAACTGGCATGGCCAACAAATAGGAATCGACATGACTACTACGCTTACCCCCAGCCCAATAATGCAGTTCTTCGATGCCAACGGTAACCCGTTGGTGGGCGGGAAACTGTACACCTATGCTGCTGGCACAACGACACCACAGGCCACGTATACCGATTACACCGGCAGCACAGCCAACACCAACCCTGTGATTTTCAACAGTCGCGGTGAGGCGGCTGTGTGGTGCGGCAACAGTCGCTATTACATGGTCCTTAAAGATGCCAACGACACGTTGATCTGGACCGCTGATAACGTTAATGGTGCAAACGGTCCTACGCTGGCGCTGTTAGCCGCATCAAACGGGGCTACGCTGATCGGCTATACCCCAACCGACAACAACGTCACCACCACAGTCAACGACCGCTTGCAACTGTTGGATGGCGTGTCACCAACCGCAACCGGCACTGACCGCGAATACAAGGCTTCGGTCAATGCGCTTCGTGACGCGTCTGCCGTGGCCGGTGGCACTGTGGGTTATGTCAATCCAACTGTTTATGCACGAACCATAACCGGCGCAACCGAAACATCGTTTGAGTGGACCAACGTGTCCATCATGGACAACTATTCAGCCGCTGGTGAAAACGTGGCTTTGTACGGTCAAGGCAACAAGCGTGCTGTTGGCCCTACATGGGGCATTGTTTCTGAAGCGCGTGACTTTACCCAAGTGGCTAACCCTACTAAAGGGTTAGTTGGTATTGAAGCAGGCGTATTTGCCAACGGAACAGACACCAGTTTAAACCGTGTCGGCGTTGACATTAGCGTGGGTAAAGGCGTGTCCGCTGGCACAATCAACACTACATCGTATGGTTTGCGCGTTGGCCCGACCGACAATGATTTAACCCAAGGTCAAGTAACTGATGGCATTGCGCTAAATGGCAACATGACAGTAGGCATCCAAGTTTCATCTTCGGGTACTTGGGGCATTCAAATGTCCGGCACGTATACGGTTGGTATTGATCTGGGTACATCTACAAACAGCACTTCGGCAATCCGCATTAAGAACGGCGACAACATGGCGTTTGACGCCTCGTCTGTGTACCGTTTGCGCCACAACAGTACAGGTGTTGCTGGTCTAACATACTCAGTCAGCGGCACAGACAAAGTAATTTTTAGTGACGCTGGCGGCGTTGTTGTAGCAGAAACAATAACATGGACCAGCGCTTATTCTTCTACTACGGCAACTATTGGAACTAACGGAGCGCCTCCGGCCCAAGTGCAAGGCTACATCACCGTAAACATTCAAGGCACGGATTACAAAATTCCATATTACAAAGTATGATCACTTTAACTCTAACCCCTCAAGAACTGGCCGTCATAAACAACGCGCTCATGCTTGCGCCGTATGGCGTGGTTGCGCCAGTGATACAGTCCATTAACCAACAACTCCAGGATAAAAAAGATGGACAGCCAGACGTTCTTTAATGTTGCTTTGGGTTTGGCTGCGTTCTTCGGTGGGTGGGTTCTAAACGATATCACCAAGGCCATTGAGCGCCTTGATGTTGATGTGCGTCAGATGCCCCACACCTATATTGCCAAGGACGATTACCGCCGTGACATTGATGAGATTAAAGAAATGCTAGGCAAGATTTTTGATAAGTTAGACACGAAACAGGACAAATGATTGACCCGATTACTATCGGTGCGGCATTTGCAATAGCAAAGAGCACGATTGCTGGGGTCAAAGAAGCCATCCAGATGGGCAAAGACCTGCAAGAGTGCAGTGGCGATCTGATTAAGTTTTTTGAACACAGAGACACCGTAGCCAAGGCGGCGGTACACGAAAAGAAAAAGCCGCAGTCTGATATGGGTCAGGCGGTTAACGCAGTGATGCAGGCCAAGGCGTTGCGGGATGCAGAAAAACAATTGAGAGAGCAATTGATCTACTCTGGTCAGGGCGATGTTTGGGAAGCGATCCAAGCGCAGTACAACATGATTGTGGCCAACCGTAAACGTGAGGAACGTGAAGCAGAAGCCAAGGCCAAGAGAAAACGGGAGAATCTGGCAGAGACGGTAAACATCCTGCTGATCGGGGTTGCTTCTATTCTTGCGGCGGGATTTGTTGGTTGGGGTACGTTTGCATTTATTATGTACAAACTGAGGAATTGATATGAATTGGGCAGATGTGATGAAAGCGGTGATCCCCATTGTGGTGGCATCACTTGCGTGGCTCCTTGGCGAAGTATCTTCTTTCAACACTTGGTTGACCAAAATTGAGGGGTCTATGCCTGCGCTGATTACATCCCAAGGCGTACCCACAGACAGTCCATTGTCGGCTGAAGCTCGGCACAAACTGAAGGAAGAAATCTACAAAGAGATTAACAGTTTGTTTGTTAAAGTAACTCTGCTCGAAGAGCGTCAGAAAGGAAAATAATGGATTGGTTAAAAACGATTGCGCCCACCATAGCCACTGCGCTGGGTGGCCCTCTTGCTGGCCTCGCTATTGAGGCGGTGTCAAAAGCCATCGGGATTGACCCCAAAGACGTCCAGTCCACGATCAGCGAAGGCAAACTGAGCGCAGATCAGATCATGCTTTTGAAGCAGGCTGAAGTGGCTATGGCGGCGCGTGCCCAAGAGATGGGTCTGGACTTTGCCAAGTTGAATGTTGAAGACAGGAAGTCTGCGCGTGAAATGCAGGCCGAAACCCGTTCGTACATCCCTGCTGTTCTGGCTGTGTCGGTCACCATCGGGTTCTTTGGCATTCTGATTGGCATGATGACTGAAACCTTTAAGGCGTCTGACGCCCTGATGTTGATGCTGGGGTCGCTTGGCACTGCGTGGACCGGCATCATTGCGTTTTATTTTGGTTCGTCTGCTGGCTCACAGGCCAAAGACGATCTTCTCCACCAATCTACGCCCACAAAATGACTGAACACTTTAGCCTTGCGGAACTAACGCACACAGACCATCGTGAATTTGACAACATCCCTAATGAAACAGAACTTGCAAACCTCCAACGTCTTGCAGAATTTCTTGAACAAGTCAAAACAATACTTGGAGGAAAGCCCATCATGGTCAATTCAGCTTTCCGATCAAAAGCTGTCAATGATGCTGTGGGCAGCAAAGACACTTCTCAGCATCGCATCGGCTGCGCTGCTGATATTCGTGTACCCGCTATGACGCCAGATGAGGTTGTCAAGGCCATCATCGCCAGTGACTTGGGTTATGACCAAGTGATCCGTGAGTTTGACCGTTGGACCCACATCAGCATACCTAACGTAGCCGGCGCCGCGCCACGCAAGAGTAAGCTGATTATTGACAAGGCTGGCACACGCCTTTACGCTTAAGGACGCGGGGCGTTCTCAGGCGTTTCCACGCACATATACACCGCCGTATACTGACCTCGGCTTGGTCCCGTCCAACGGTCAATGTACACACCGCAAACGGTCTTTAGCGTCTTGCAAATGGTTTTGGTGGTTGCTCCAAAATATTCGGCAAGTTGATTGACAGTTAGACCATCTTCAGACGCCAGCAACAGTTCACGAATTGCGTGGTGCCTAGATTTCATGTGTTCTTCTCCTTAATTTTTGCCGTGCCCCATGCAAGAAACCAATCTTGTAATACGTCAGCAGGTTTACACGCCAAGTAAATCCCCCTGCCATCACGAACTTTGGCTATGGCATCAACAATATCTTTCCAGTCATCCTTGTTAAGGCCATAAATAATTTTTGCTTCTTCAGTCAAAATTCTTCTCCTTGAGTTTGGCTTCAATGTCTTTGGCAAAGTCATCCATCCATGCGCCATAAACAATTCGCCATTCAGCAGATAGTAGTTTTAAATCTTCCTCTGTAAGCCCTACCCATGTGCGCTGTGGTGGGGTGGTGTAGAGGGGTTTCCATTCGTGCTCAGATGTAAATTCATAATCGTAAGCATCCCCTTTGTCCATCCAAAATGACTCAAGGCGTCCACGTTTAAACATAGACCACGCCACAGGCTCCTGCTCTGGCTGTGCCAAGGCTTGTAATGCCCGATCAACAATTGCACGGTCTTCTTCCGACCCTTTAATGCAACACTTTCCAGTTGGGTCGCAAAGCACGGATTTAAGTTGTTCAATTGCGTTCATGCTTGTCCCCTTGCTCGGATTTGTCTTGCCAATTCATCACCAGCATATTCAACGCTGTCTTCACACACATTTGCACACGCCTCACGCTCATCAGCAACAGCTTTATCAAGACCTTTTGTCAACAACTGCTGCATGGCATCTAAGACTTTCTGCGCCGCTTCAGTCACTTCAACACCTTCATTGACTTCAATGCGTCTATCAGCAGTGATACGCATTACCCAATCTACATTGGTGTTATGAAAAACAATTGTGCTTGGTTCTAAGTTTTCTTTATCTTGTGTCATGTGTTCTTCTCCTTAAGTTTGGCTTCAATAGCTTTGGCTAATTTTGCGGGCGTGTGCATCGCATAAGACCGCCAAATATCTTCAGCTTCCTCCTCCGTCAGCCCAATCCACGGGCGCACATATTCTTGAATGTCATCGTCATCAGAAATTTGTCGTTTACGCCAGCCAGTCATTCTTTTATCTCCTTGATCCAAATTTTAAAACTGTTTTGGGTGTCTTTACCAAACGGCAAATCACCAACCCTTTTAGATGCCTCATCCATTGCGCTGTTCCAACCAGCACGGAATACGATTTCGGCAAAGTCACTGGGCTCCAGTTCAAACTCACCAAATATGTCTTGAAAATAGTCTTTAATTTTCATGGTGCTCCTTTATGAGTTGTCGGTATGCGTCAATGGCCACACGCAAATCATCGCGCAGCTGCTCAATCTCTTTTTGTTGTTCCAGCATTTTTTCGTTTGCTTCCTGTGCAAATCGAGCCAGGTTTTGTTGCTCCCAAATTTGAAAATTGCTCATAAAAATTTTTTGTTCCACTCATCTGCAATTTGTTTTGCCCGTTCTTCGGTTGTCACCACTGCCCCTAGCTTTTCGGGAAACGTCAGACAATTAAAGCCATCGCGGTTTATTACGCCCCACCAGCCCATCTTGCCGCCAAGGTCTTTGGCGCAATACGGGGGAAACGCAAAGTATTTAGCGGGTACTGCTTTCATCATTCTTCTCCTTTGTTAAGTCCACTGAATTCTAGCATATTGCTAGAAGGGAATGCAATCCCACGACCAATGCTCACAGTCAACAGGACCATGTATCCATTCAGCCGGTGGCTTGGCGTCAAATTTTTGACACCGGTAGCCAGCCTTTAAATGCTCACAACGCAGGCATGTGATCTGGATGTCCTCAAGCTCTTTCAGTTGCTTGTTCAAATGCATCTTGATGGCGTTTAGTTCTGCTAAATTCATATTCTTTGACCTCTGTAAATTTTCCGTTTTGTTTGGTTGCAATGCGGGTTGGTTCTGTAAAACCAACAAAGCCTTGTTTTTCATGTACGCTTTTTATGGCTTCAATTAATTTCAAAGCAGTAACTACAGTTTCAGGAACTTTAATCAAACCTGCCTTTGTGTTAAGCAATTTAACCCACCATTGCTCTGCCTTTTGTCTGGCATAGCCGGTGTGCTCAAAGCATACCCATTCGCTGGCCACACGCAACAAACCGCTGTAATAGTCCACTCTCATGCTGTCAGGCTTGCCAGGCTTGCGGTGCAGCTTGTAGTCAACCCTTGTGACATCGTGCCAAGTTGTGATCTCTGCACGTTGTGCTGACAGCAGTGCGGCATAAGACACCTTGGCGTCCATGGGCTCAGCTATTTCTTCCCTGATAATGGCGCCACAATGCACGCACACTAGCGCAGCTGGTGCGTTGCGTTCACCGCATTCTGGGCAAATGCTGTACGGCCCTTCCTGATCATCACTGCGCTTAACCTTGGCTCGGCCTTTGATGATGTCTACCGGTCCAAGGCGCTCCACTGTGTCAGTAAAGTCTAGCACCAGACAATCAGTCTTGCCGTCTGCAATTCGTGTGCCTCGGCCCATGCCCTGCACATACAGCACCGGTGACCTGGTAGGCCGGCACCAGATGATGCAATCAACATCCGGCACATCAAAACCAACAGACAGCGCCAGCACGGTAACCAAACAATGGATCTGGCCGGCTTTAAATTGGCGTATCAAATCTGCACGCTCCGGCGCCGGTGTCTCACCGCACACCACAGCGCTACCAATACCAAGCTCACATAACTTGTCTGCAAGGCTTTCAGCGTTGGCAACACTTGGTGTGAAGGCAATCCATTTGGTGCGTTGTGAGGCCATATAGACGGCTTCCCTAGCCACTTGCAACAAGTACGTGTCCACCACAGCAGACAGCTCACCGACTTTGTAGTCGCCATTAGATATGCCAACTTGGCTGGCATCAATGCGGGTGGTCATCTTGACCGCCGGCGGGACCAGTGGCGCCAAAAATTCTTGGTCCAGCAGTTCACGCATGGTGACGTTAGACGCAATGCCGCTAAACAGCGGTTCATCGCCATCGGTCAGCCATACTTGGTTGCCCCTAAACGGTGTGGCCGTCATGCCCACGGTCCTGAATTGGCAGATCTCGCCCAGCTTGGCCAAAAACGTGCGGTACATGCCGGCGTCAGATGCTTTGGGGCTCACCAGGTGAGCTTCGTCAATGATCACCACCTTGATGTCACCTAGCAGATGGGCGCTTTTGTGGATGCTGCCAATGGTGGCCACAATCACATCGGCATGATGCTGCTTTTTGCCCAGACTAGCGCTGACATAGCCAACGTGTATGTTGTCCGGCAGCAATGCTTGCAATTTGCCAGCGTTCTGCTCGGCCAACTCCTTGCTAGGCACCAGCACTACGGTGCGTGGCCGGTACTCTGGCCACTGCTCCCACATCTGGCGCACGATCTCGGCGCAGATCACCGACTTGCCGGAACCGGTGGGTAACACCAGCAACGGAATATCGGCGTTGTCTTGGTGCTTGGTCCACCAAGCAAACAGATCGGCAACCGAGCGTGATTGGTAGTCACGAAGGATCACGGTTGCGCTCCTTGATCATGGCGTCAGCATATTGATACGCTTTGCCGGATACAAACTCCAATGTTGTTGTAAATCTTGCGTCTGACCGGTTAATGATTGCTTGCATGGCATAAGCTGCAAAATAATCACGCAAAGTAATGTCTTGGATAGGTGGCGTTATCATACAAACCTTCCGTTGTGTTCTGAGCGCAGCTG